>Ga0307513_10000388_pt1 | contig 64194 bp, 64 predicted proteins | sample 15_EM_MG_FD_202174 | JGI IMG/M metagenome (GOLD analysis project Ga0307513, IMG submission 202174) | Populus trichocarpa ectomycorrhiza microbial communities from riparian zone in the Pacific Northwest, United States - 15_EM | ecosystem: Host-associated > Plants > Roots > Unclassified | place...
TTGTAGAGTAGAGCACACACATGACTTGCTGAGTAATGACTAATGAATAGAGAGGACAGTATGCACAGTGGAGAAGCACAGTATGCACAGTGGAGAAGCCAGAGAGTGACAGTCTAGGAATAGAACTGTTTTAATGGAAGCTCAGAAGGCTTAGTAAGGCCAGCCACAGAAGGCCACACTGTATAGAGAAGCATATTGAATGGCTAGCAAGAAGCCAGCCCTGTCATCATGATTGACATCATAGTCTTGGTAATGCCAAGTTAGCTGAGAAGGCTGTATTGACTGGGAAAGCCAAGAAGGCCACAATGCCCAGGAATGCTGCTATAGTGTCTCTTTGTTGGCAACCCGCCACCTAATAGTGGTAATGGTATTGAAAAAGTGTCCCAAAAATATCGGAAAAAGAGGAAAGAGACTTTCATCACATGAGTCCCCCAGGTGATTCTGATGTATTCCTTACTGAATCTGATTACCTGCAGTATTCCTAATTACAGGTACAATAAAATAGTGGCCTCAAACAATTCTAACTGCTGAGCTATTTCCAATTACAGTTACACTGCTTGTAACCATGATAGATATCTTAGCTTTGGTCCATCTCCAAACTTTCATGGTTACAAGCAGTGTAACTGTAACTGGAAATAGCTCAGCTGTTAGAATTGTTTGAAACCACTATTGTATGGTACCTGTAATGAGAAATACTACAGATAATCACATTCAGTAAGGAATACATCAGAATCAACTGGGGGACTCACACTCAGTGGTTAGAATTGTTTGAAACCACTGAGCCTAGAATTCCCCCATGCAGGAGGGTTATTATACAACTGAGTCACTCTACGAAAAGTGAGACAGGGGGTCAAGATGAAATTTTTTGCAAGATTGGGTATTTGAAGTTGCTGATTTCTGGATGTAACAGTGATCTAGGACAGGGGTGTACCTTAGTGCTGTTGTCATGGTCAGTGAACAGTTGTTGAAAACTTCAGGGGGGTTGTCAGAGTTATTCAATCTCTGATAGAACCTGTTCTTTCAGGTTCTGACTTGTTTGATCTTTGATGGAGTTGCTTATCTGATGTTCATTCATTCGCTGGGTTTTCAGCTGATCCTAACAATATAGAGAATATGTCAATTGTGCAACAGCTGCCCAAGCACAGCAAGTGAGGCTGCATGCCATAGTGTTTTCTGGTCAGCTATTCTTCAGTGGTGCTTCCAATGAGCTCCAGGAGAGTATATGGGAGCATTGCTTGATGGTGGAGGACACGTATGTGGTAGCACAATGGACCCAGAAAATGCAGCCCCAAGGAGGATCAAGGTTAATGTACTACCACTGTATACATTAATATCTGGTCTATGATGCCTAATTGACCTCCTTGAGTTACTATTGTAGGACCTAGCACGATATGGGCAAGGAATGAACCTTGGTATAATTCTCCAGCCGGAATACATGACCAAAACCACAGGATGAAACAAGCAATCCATAAATAACAAACAACGTCCAAATAACAGTTATTCTTGCCACGCTCCCACCCCCCCACCCTCAAATGTGTAGATCGACATATGGGGTGGCCAAGTATCGGTCTATTTATTTGCTAGAATTCGGACGATCATTTGGCCAGGGGCCAGTCGACCTATGCTCTCCTCCCCATGAACTGGCATGGCTGGTAGTGTGTAAGACTGATCCTTGTATTCCGGTTATCTCTCTCTTCTCTCACTTGGTTCATGCCGTTTTTCCAGCGAGGCCGGTGGTTGACCCCGGCTGGCTAGTGGGGCCAGCTGGTACCTTTGATACCATCAAGGGTGTTTAGGTTGGGGTATTGACAAACTGGAATTTTGTGCTATGTAAATGACATGGAAAGCAGTACACTACATGGAATATTCAGTCAACTTTACCAGATAGTTTCAAGGTACACTCCTTTTCTATCCCTTCCAACTTTTGCTGTACAATTGACCTCATTTCAGTAGCCGAATTTCCTCCCCAAAGCACAAACTCAACCATGTGGAGGCGAGGCATCGCAATCAAGATAGTCTTCATGGTGTCCCAATCCAAATCTTGGGCAACGGGCATCTCGAGATCCCACATCACAAACCGGAGTGTCTCCACGGAGCCTCCCAACTGCACCTTTTGTAGAAGGGCAGTCACCCATTTCAAACTTTGGCAGCCAAACCCAAATCCGATACTGGTGAATACAAATTCTCTAAGGATAGTCAGGTGCTCAACTGGGCAGCCCTTTACGAGCGCTACAATCCGGTCAATCCAATATAGGAATTGAGATGAAACCACATACCGTCATATGGACTAAAGTAGCCGTGGAAATATGAAACACCTATTTTGAGCACACACAAGGTATGTCGGAGTCCCAAGAGCAGTGTGTAAACTTTGACACTGTCGCTCGGGTCGAGTGAATGGAGGTCGAGACACTCGATTGGTGCCAGAGGAGTTTCACGATCAACCAGAAGTGGGATGAGTAGAGAAATTTCCTTTGTGGCGAGGACTCCAAGGTCCTGGAGCCCTCTGAGTGGCAGAATTTCCCTATGTAGATCCGAACGAATATCCCCCAAGTGAAATGAAAGGGCACGAAGTGTACGGTGCGATTGAAAAAAAGCAGACAAAGCCTGCAATTCGACGGTGCAACTGTAGAGTTGAAGCCCCCGCAACGAAGGAAACGCCCCGACGATTTTCCGTGAAGATCGACACGCTAGGTGTACTGCCTCCAAGGATAGGCTTGACACGTTGAGAAGTAAAGGTGCTATTTCGGCTAGGGATATACCGTCATCGTCATCTCCCACGTCCCATTGGTTGGACCCTATCGAGCGAGGGAGTAGTGCAATGTGAGGACTTTCACGGATGACTTCGAGGAAACGGGTTGGCTTGTCTGATGATTGACCAAACTGAAGATCTCTGAAATATTTCGATTGTGCAATAGGCGCCCAAGCGCGGCAGGTAAGACTGCAAGCTGCTAGCGTTTTATGGTCTGTTATTTGTTCGATGATGTCTCCAATCAGCTCCGGGGGAAGGTAGGGCGTCATCGGTTGAAATGGTGGAAGATACGTAGTCGCACAAAGGTAGGTGTAGGAATCTGCTTGACAAGACAGGGTTTCAATTTATATGCATTTTATTATACCTGATCCCCACTTAAAGAGAACACTTATGGGACCTGTTCATCCCGCATGACACGCTCCGCTGGACGACGTCGACCGGCAGCTATATACCTAGTGCATGTATTTCTTTTTAGTGGGTTATTTTCGCCACCGCACATGTCAGCGGGGTGGCAGGGGTTATTGGGTGCCTCTATAATATTGATGTCTCGTAGAGGGGTGAATGACCTGCCGGAGATTTGGTCGTCTTCGCAGCATGCTCGCGCATGGCTTTCAGAGCAGTCTGATTGCGTGCTCGATACACGCACTACGGGTCCCATAATTGGTCTCTTGGTTTGTATGTTAGTCCGGCGTCTATCTAAATAAGTTGGTAAACTAGCACGGGGATTCCGTATGGAGGCCTTTCGTGCCTCGGACTTTAACATAACATGACTTCAACACGTTTGTCACTCAGATGCTGGATCACCCTCTGGATAGAGACACAATTCCATTCTGTGTAAGAGATCGGCGCACAGGAGCCACTAAATTCAAAGTAGCTACGCGCATGGGCAATTTTACCGCGTTGGTAGTTGCAAAGGGCGTCATTGAGAACTAGCACGCAAACGTGGTTATGGGTATAGCAGCAAATTTTATGATCGCAGCTCATTTCCAGTCTCAAAAAGCCGTGCGTCCGTTGACCAGGAGGCAGTACTATGGAGGTACCCTTGCCCACCATGTCCCGTCCCTACCCTCTGCAGTGAGGGACCTGGTCGGCGGCTAACCTCCGAATCCTTAGGTACGCAGTTTTACGATACTCGGCCGATGGCTGGCAGAAAGTGACAAATGATGGTATTAATACTAAGTTTGTTGGCGGGCATTTATCGGCCCGTTTCAATTTCATCGGTTAGCTGGTTAGCGGGTTAGCTGGGCCGTTTGTAATCCGAAATTGGCGGGGGCGTGTGGCTGTTGTGTTAATGGGCAGTCACATAAGTGTTGAGCTGTCGACATGACGACTCAATTAAGAAGAAGAGTCAAGCGCCCGCGTGTTCCAAGGGAAGCATCATCGCCGCACCAAGGAAGCCTGCGACTGCTGGACATGCGGTTGCTGTTGCTGCTGCGTACGATGTGAGCGCTCGAATATGGAAAAGGTGACCCGTTGATCGGAAATTGATAACCGTTTGTGGATCTCATTACTCCCGGATTGCACATGAACGCATGCCCGCTGCGAACAAACCATCCGGCGCGTGATGGATCAGATAGATGGATATTAAAGTCGTATATATAGACATAGATATAGATATACAGACGCCAGCAACCGTTAAACCTGACACGTAGCGGCCCGGTTCTGCCCGGCGTATTTGGTTCTTGTTTGCTCGCATCTTGCCTCTTACGGCTCAGAGCACTTTTCCATCGGGCGGCGGCAGCAGCAGCAGCAGCAGCAGCGACAGCAGCAGCAGCGAGGAGCGACCGTAGTGGCCGTACACGACGCACCTACAGCAGCAGCGCCGGCCAGCCAGTCACTTGCCCGTTTTTCGAACCACATTTCCACGACGCAAAGCGAACGAGCCTTCCAGCTTCTACTTTCGCCTTTTATTTTGCAAGACGTCCCTTGGACGACAGATTCACACGCAGGTCGTGACTTATCGTTGTCCCCCCGACGCTCAGCATAATGCTCCCTACCCTTACGACTAACACAACAGCAGCAGCGCCAGATGCGCCAGGCGCACCCCGCTCTCAAACGAAGCGACGAGGACCACCAGCACCCCTGACACTTGCCCACAAGCCACACGCCCCATCAGCCATCGTTGACAGCGGCCCAGTGGCCCCACCAGAGACCGTCGCCATGGTCGGCCAGCCAGACGCACTAGCCGGCCGCCCCCGCTCCCTCCGCAACCTCAAGCGACTCTCTCTCTCCATTTCTAGCGCAGGATCCTCACAGCACGCCAGCCCATCCTCCCCGACCGCGCCGGCGTCACTTGCAGCGGGTGGAGCACCTCCACCTCCACGCCGCCCCTCGATCGCATCTCTCCCAGGCGCCAGCGCAGCAACACTCCTATACAAAGACGAGAGCGAAGTAAATGGTGCTCCGTATCTCGATGGCCCGATCGAGATCATGCCTGGAATCTGGCTGGGTTCAGAGGACAATGCGCGAGACTGGCCTGGCCTCGTATCGCGTCGCATCAAAGCCATTCTCAACGTTGCCAAGGAAGTAGCTGGTCCCGTGGATGTTGCTTCCAACGGAGCGCCCGATGGGACCCTACGCAATTTTGTCTCAACTCCAGACCTCCAGAAGCCTCCGACTCGGCCAACCGGAACATACTGGCATGCACACACACCGTCGGGACGACCTGCTATGCATTATCTCAAGCTCGCTTGGTCACACGGGCAATCCGATCTCGTCAACGTCGGATTCGTCGAGGGCATGCACTTTGTAGATGACGCCTTGGCTCGCAACGAGGGAGTTCTGATACAGTATGTCATCCCCTAGTGACGCCCCTTGTCATCACTCAAAAAAAAAATTCCCCACAGCTGTCAGTGTGGTGTTTCACGTTCCGCGACGATGGTGATCGCCCTGGTAATGCGTGCAGCCGAACTCGGGGGCCCCAATGTACCAGCAGATGTCCTGGCTCTCAGGGGGCAAGGCATGCAGGCCGCCTACACATATGTCAAGAACAAGAGCAAATGGGTCGGACCCAATATGTCGTACGTGCCAATCATTTTCTTTCTTGTCCCTGTCAACCCCTCACGCCGTCTGCAGACTCATCTACCAACTTCTGGACTATGAGCGAGCACTTAGGGGTGATTCGCCCACTGACTCGTTTGGCTCGTCTGAGGATGAAGAATGGGAACGCCGCAGGCGATTGCTAGATCAAGAGCCCGACCAAGAGTCGACGGACGTTCTCAAAGAGGCTAAGGCACTTGATGAAGAGATGGAAGAACGACGAGCCCGAAAGGCTTCGCAAGGTTCCCTCGCTTCTGGGGGTTTAAACACGAACTCGTTTACAGGGGCTGTTGGAAATGGCGCTCCATGGCGCAGTCGATTCGGACATACTGGTTTCGCTCTCGCATCACAGCGGACGAGGGCGGGATCGATCGGAAGCACGTACACGAGTCGCAGCTCCATCAGTGTGCTCTCCGAAGATCCTGTCGAGGAAGAAGAAGAGGAAGAAGAGGAAGACACTTTCGGCAGCGGCATGAAGGTTACCACACCGAGTACGGGTGCTACGGACGACGACGCTCATCGCGGTCAGATAATTATAGTTCGAGGTGAACTGGAGCGACCCACATTCAAGCTGCCGCCCGTTCCTGCTACTCCCGCGAGGCTTGCAAAGCTTAAGATGGATGCTGCGGCCGCCGGTATCCCTCCGTCAGCACCGGCAACAAAGCGTTCCTTCAATCTTCCTGCAGTCCCTCCATCTGCGCCAGCGAACAAACACACCTTCAAGGTCTACCTTTCTGATACAGTCCCGCCTTCAGCGCCTTTTCACCGACAGTCGTTTGGGCAATGCGAAACAGCAGTTCCAGTCCCTGCTGTAGGGCTCAAGAAGCAGAAGCGGAGACCTCCACCGCTCCTCGGGGTTCCGGCCGCCTACTCGGATGTCCAGATACAAGTCGTGCGCTCGCGTTCTACTTCTCAAAACTCAATTGCATCTTCTTCTGTCAGCTCTGTCACGTCTTCAGACTCTCTTGCATCTTCATCAGCTCTCTCGGTCGATTCCTCCACATCAACATCATCCAAGGTTCCACAGTCTTCCCGCCGGAAGTCGTTCAAACCTCCTGCAATTCGCGTCCCCTTCCCGTCTACAGAGACTCCTCCAGCACCTCCGAGCGCTGTGGGTGCTACACCTCTCGCGTCGCAGACTCTGTTCGTGTTCCCGCCCTCTCCGAAAGGCAAAGGTGGTAAGACCCCCAGCACTTTGATGCTCACGACGATTCAGACACCGACGCATTTGACCGCTGGATTTGGCGCCCAACAAGGAGGGTTGACTCCCCGAGCGTTGTCGTTCATGCGACAACGGACGGACGGGCGGAGAAGTTGGGTAAATTGCACAGCGCCTGTGACGCCTACGGTAGCGACTGCGCGCGTCGATGCCAAGGGATACTTCGGACTTCCCAACCCATGAATCTGACCCGACCTATTGCACGACTCGACAAAACCGAAAGCAAACCAAGAGCAAAAAAAGCCTTGACTTTTTTTTCCCTACAAACTCCACTGTAGCATACCACATTCACCGCCTAAGATACGTGTGATTACGTGCCAACGACTAGCGATGGTGTTTTAACACCACGTGTGCCCATTCTTATGCACTCTGTCATGCACCTCCGACTCGCTTATTGTCAAATCGCAATGCTGTGATTATGTGATGCCACAGTTTCGCCCTTTGGCATACGCTATATGCCCGCCCTGTCTGCCTGCTTGCTCTTGCTCTTGCTCTTGTCTCTCTGTCGGTCCCATCGCCCTCAACTGCAAAATTGCTTTCACATCGTCATTCACCATTCATCCCACCCCACCCCCCGTTTCACCATTCACCACCCTTGCATACACGAAATTGGACTTTGTTTCTCTCTGTGACTTCTGTTTTCTCGTCTCCGTCGTGTAACTCATTACACACGCACGCCCACACTCATTATGCGGCCGGCTTGGTTGCTTTTTTTGTCTTTTCCTCGTTTTCTCGTTTTCCACTTTGCTTAATGACAGCAAACGGAGCTCACGCCTGACTTTTTCGAATTGATCCTGTGATCATTCAACGGACTCCTTTCTCTTCAATTGACTTTCGCGTTTCTTGAACTCTCTACTTGACGCTCCTTCTAGGGTCTACTTGTTTCGTCTCTTTTTCTACTGCTCACGACCACGTATGATCTTACCCTTTGTGTTCTTGTTCGCCCATGTCATAGTACACTTGCCTTTCGTCTTGGACTTTAAACCCGTTCCTTCAAAGAAGCATTGATCCTTTCGTTGTAGCGTCCCTTTTTCTGGAATTGTTCGTGACTTGTTCGTGACTTGTTCTTCGCTTTTCTCTCTTAGTCATCGACTCGGTGCTTTTTAGCTGCTTTCCCTTCGTTTAGGGGTTGCGATGTACGATAGGGAGGGTGGATTTTGCGGAACATGAAGGCGTTTTCTTCATCCCTTGGTTTTGATTAACTCTGACACCAGAGTCTGCAAGCGAAAATTGTATGCTACGTTTGGACCCGACCTTGATTTCCAACCCGTATCGACGGACCGAACGCAAACAACACCCTGAGATGCAAAAGAAACTAGTGCTCTACCCGCGGGTCAGTGTACTATCTGTAAAGTTGCGTACCTACTCCGCTGCTCGAAAGGCTCATTCACGTTCTCTATGTCCCGCTAGTCACCTTAATGCCAGCGAGCAGATTGGCCGATCCACAAAGAAGTTTTGCAAGCTGCACAGTTTGGTGCACACCCAACTTGAAAAACAACAGCTACCCCCAGGGGTATGACCCTAATGGAGGAGCACGTATGCGTCTACCGAACGGAGCTATCGTCCAGGGTCATTAACAGTGGTGGGAGACTTCTCTGAGGGGAATTGACTAATGAGGTTAACGAAATATTGAATCTAAATTTGGGTCCCAGTGATAGGGAATGATACAGATGTAGATTAGCCTGTATGAGATGGGAGGCGCCTTCATCACCGCATTGTCGGCATATCGACTGATGCCTTGTTACCAATGGCGTCCTATGTAAATGTTAGTCTCATGCCCAGCCTTCATGGCTATTGCATCACACCTCGGCTCTCCAAAGAGATGTGATAGTCTGCTAACGTGTTAACCTCTAGAGTACTCGTTATTCAAACAACCTCACCTTGTTTTGAGTGTAGAAATTTATGCCGCTGTGTTTGACAGTGTCAAATTCCGGGTCAAACGGGCGACAGCACAACCTACTTCTTCCCATAGAATGAAATGTCACCGAGGAAACTGCCCTGTGGACGAGTATCAGAATCGAGAGTGCGATTTGCGGAAACGTGGCCGTGTACCTTGTTTCCGCTCCACGAGAACATTGGAAGCGGTACCGGGATAGGCACGTTGATGCCGATCTGCCCGACCTCGACTTCCTTCTCAAACTTCCTTGCGGTGGCTCCACTTTGCGTAAAGATGGCCGTGCCGTTACCGTAGCGGTTCGAGTTGACGATCGCGAGCGCGTCGTCCAAGGTGTCAGCCATGATTGTCACCAAGACCGGCCCAAAGATCTCTTCCTTGTACGCTCGCATGGTGGTAACAGCCTCAACGATTGTTGGACCCACGAAGTTTCCGTTTTCATAACCAGGGACAGTAATATTCCGGCCATCAAGGTGGATCCGACCACCTTCCTCTTCGACTGAGGTAATGAGGCCAACCACTCGCTTCTTCGCAGCAGGGGAAATGAGAGGACCACTTTTCGCTTTGGGTCAGGTTGGGAAAATGGGCGGTGATGAAAGGCCTACAGGTCTGCGCCTTGTTCGAAACCGCCGTTAACCTTGAGACCTTTCGCTCGTTCCACAAGTTCCGGAATCCATGATTGAGCGTTACCCACGAACACGGCTAAAATGGGGACAGCTCAGGGTGGGCCAATATGCAACGACACGCCACCTCACTCACCCACGGAGATTGCCATGCACCGTTGACCAGCAGCTGTGGACAAGTGTCAACCCTTCCGGAACGTCGCGATACGCTGAGTTCAACGCACCTCCAAAGGCAGCACCAAGAATCGAGTTAAGAGCGAGGTTCTTGTTAGCTACAAAATAATTAGTCGTTTACTTATCGTCAATCGAAGTGTGCGATACCATCGGGCATAATCACGGCGTGGTTCTTCGCACCAAGATTCGCCTGCACCCGCTTTCCGTTCAGAATGCCCCTAAAATAAGGATGTGGATATTAACCTCAGACAACGTTGATTAATGCAAAGAGAGCTGACCTCTCGTAGATGTGCCTTCCGGCCTTATCACCTCCGACAAAACTGATAGCTTTGATATCGGGATGGTCGCATATCCGATTAACTGTAGGGACTGTACCATGCACGACATTTAGCACACCATCGGGCAAGCCTATTCCAGTGTCCCGTCAGAATCTAGATAGGCGAAGAGAAGAGATTCGCAGCACCTGCTCGCTTGCAGAGCTCAGCTATTATCATTGCAGCTCCAGGATCTCTCTCAGACGGCTTGAGAATCAACGTGTTGCCTGTCACAGTCGCGAGCGGTATCGACCACAGAGGGATCATTGCAGGGAAGTTGAAAGGTGCAATACTATCCTTCGTGTTAGTTCCTGAAATGTGTGACCAACTGGAAAACCAACCTGGCGCAAACCCCCAGAGGCAGCCGCCTTGTCTCGGTATCCATGTCTCTCGACACTTCGATCTTCTCGCCCAGGAGCGCGGTAGCGGCTCCACAAGCAGTCTCAACGACTTGGAGCCCACGCAGGACATCGCCGTGGGCATCTAAGGAGACACAACTCGCTCAGTATCCAAAACTGGTGCCACAGAAGGCAAGTAGGACACACCCCCTACCGTCTTCCCTTGCTCAAGCACAATAGAGGCTGCAAGTTCGTCCGCATGTTCCCGAAGAAGCTTCTGCAACCTGCGAAATCCATTAGTCCCCCCGTCCTTCTTACCTCCCCCCCATCATAACTCACTCAAGTGCAAACCTCTGCCTCGTGAGCACACTCGTCCGGCGCCAGCCTTCAAAGGCCTTCTTGGCAGAAGCGACAGCGCGCTCAAACTCCTCCTCAGTCGTCTCCGGCACGCGGGAGAGCAACGTTTGCGTGCTAGGATCGTTCACGTCATTCCACATGTCGGCCTTGCTTTCCTCAAAGCGACCGCCGATGAAATTCATCGTCCTCTCACCCGTACAGCTTGTCCCCTGCCAGTGGGCCGAGATAGCCTCGGCACGCGGACGTGCGAGGGAGGAGAGACCTCGACGGTTGTGGGTAAGACACGAACGACGAGCCGCAAGCATATTTTTTTGGAGATTTGGAGAAAGGTGGTGGGAGGTAGGTGTGACCACAAAGCCAGGCCCGGAACTTGAAAACCGATCAAGACAAAAGTGAGAACAAAGAGCAAAGGACCAGAATATGAAAATGATTTCGTAGCAATGTGTACACCGGACCGTAGTACGTGATTAGAGCTTGCCGTCAGAGGGAAACCATTCAAGTAGATATCGAATAGGGGCAATATCGAACGAACTTGGGTCCAGGAAGATGAGAGAGGCTTTAGAGATGAGAGAGCAAAAAAGAGGTCACCGATCAAGCAGGCGGAGCCCCCGTCGGCACTTCGAAAGTAGCGTAAGACTACCCTGGGAGGGTCCTCGAAATCTTGACAAAGATACGATCTAACTAAGAGCTCGGGTGAACTCGAGACGGGAACTTGAATACTTGTTCTCGTTGTGCGGGCCGCCCAGTAATTGTACGGACAGTGCGAAGGGATGTTGAATGAGGAGGGACGTGAAGCTAAGGGCGAAATGACAAGTGAAAACCTAGTGTATGTAGCCGTTGACCACTCACATACACATAGCTGGGACGAGAATTGGGAGGAAAGGGCCAAGTCCATATTCAGGGTGGAATCGTTAAAAGCGTGTGCAGCAACTATCAGGTTAGAATGAGTGTAATGGTGACGGGTATGTGTAGGAGTCATCAGCTAGACGTCAATAATGGTATACTGTCCAAGTATATATCGAATAGGGACGATTTTGGGCAGGGAAAGGGACGAACGAACACAAGAAAACGAGTGAGACTCTGGAGTGAGTGGACGCTCGATTGAGCAAAGAGGGAGAGTACAAATAGCACAAACAGCAGCATTGGCAATAAAGGCTATGTATATCTAGAATAACTATACGAACAAATTTACTGCGGGGATAACAGTGAGCCAGCCCAGTAGCGAAGAAGCAGGGAGAGTTCCTACAAACACTAGTCATCACCCCCAAACAGTGTTCTCCCACCAGCAGCAGTCTTCGCCCTCGGTCTATTTAACATGCTTGCCTTTACCTCCCCATTCGCACATGCCACATGTCCACAAGCAGCACACGGCGCCACCTTGAGCTCCTCGACCTCCTTCTTGAGGACCCGGACTTGCGCCTCCAATTCGGTGATCTGCGACTTCCATACCTCCCTCGCGCCGTTGACCTGATCCCGCAGTTGTGACAGAACGGCGGCGTTGGCGCTATGGTCAGCCGAAGGCGTCCGAGGTCCCATATCGCTGGAACCCGTCGAAATCGAGGCAGAGCGTGAGCTAAACACAGACGTTGAGGGTGAATCCGCAGTGGCGCGGAAAGGCAACGTCGGGACAGGCGGTGGAGATGTAGCTCCAGAAAGATAGTCCGATGGTAGCGATGAGAGCATAGTCGATACGGGTCGAACTTGCAAGGCAGGGAACGCGATTGATGGAGAGGTGGAACCGGGGTTGGGATTGATCGATGGTGGTTTTGCGAGGGGCGCACGGGAGCTATGACCCAAAAGGGATCCCTTTTTGCGAGGTTGAGGCGCCAACACAGGAGGAGGTGATGGAGCGGAGGGTGAGTGGGTAGTATGCTGGTATTTTGGAGATGGGAGAGGGGACGGGTTTGTATTTTCCTTAGCATTGTTTTCAGTCAATGGGGAGTTGGCCACTATGTTAAGACTGGGTGGCGGAATCCTCCTTGGCGACTTTGGGGCAGCGGAGGACATATCCAACTGTGATGCTAATCCGGAGGGGGGGCCAAATATACTAGGTGGAAGCGAGGGAACGGGTGGGGGAGGAGATGCAGCTCGAGGGGTGACTGGACGATCCCTTTCTTTTTTTGCAAAGAGCCCGAGGAGGCTGCGGCGCGTCTTCAAGTTGGGTGGAGCTGATTTCGAATTGTCCTCGAAATCAGTTGTTTCCTGTAGTGGAGTGTGAGACTTGAGCCGTTCCTGTGCAGTGTTTCCGCTGACGGTTCGTCCACGAATGTAAGGAGAGCTAGAGGTCGGACTTGACGTTCCCATCGCAGCAGAACGCTGCTGGGCTTTCATTGCTTGGGCCTCTTCTAGGCTGAGTAAACGGAACGTCGGGCTACTCGGAGTATGCTGCCAGGGGGCCATCTTCGCGGGCAATACATCGTGGGGGGATGCCAAGGGCGTCAGAGCTCTAGACGGAGGGAGGGGATGGTTTCTGGGCGACGCTATGCCGTGGGCTGGGTAGTAACCCTGTTTGTGATTGGGACCTGCCACTTGATTTAAACTGGCTGATAGCCCAGGCGAAGTGGGGGATAGCACAGTGTACTCTTCGTCGACTTGTTCATGCTGAGGGTGAGGCTGGTAAACCAACGCTTGAGGTAAGCTGTCGGGGTTAGCGTACGGGTGAAGTCGGCGTATCTCCGAGCTCGTGGGAGACCGGTCGTTCTGCAGGCTTTGATGGGAGGGAACTGGGGATCGGTCGTGATGGTGGTAGCCATTGGCCGTGCTTGCGCCCCAAGGATACTCCGAGTTGGAAGCCAGAGTCTCGGGGCGTAAATTTGTGGAAAAGGAAGGTCGGGAGTAATTCGAGGAAGTGGATGATGAGAATCCTTGCGTATCAGTCGATGGCCGTGGTACGCTTGACGAGCGACGTCCTGTGACGTTGGCGAGCGAGGTCACAAACCCGCGGGCTTTGGCAAGCGAACTCGAGTCCTTATCCTCTGACTTTTTGGAACGGCTACGTACGCTACGCATGGAGCGCGTCTCAACATAGCTCTCATCTTCCTCGCGGAGATCATTGTCATGGCCGAGCTCCCATGGGGCACGGCTATAGACTCGGGTAGTAGGGCCCATGAGGCTTAGACGTGCGTCTGGAGACTCGTACACAGGCCCACCCGTCTCATCCTCGCTGCCATATGGGTCCTCGTTGCGCTGAGTGGCCTCGGATGCGGGGCGAGTGTGAGAGAAGGAAAGGGCGTCATATGACGAGCGAGGTGAGTCGCCAAAGCGTCTTGAGTATATTGAGGGTGATTCAGACCGAGCAGCCGTGTATGTCGACTGGTGATGTGCAGGCGAACGATGGGACCACGCCTCTTCGTATTGCACTGGAAATAGGAAAAGAAATTAGCGAGAATGAGGGTAAGTAAGTGTATAAGACCTGCTTGTGAGTAGTTAGAGCCGTTAATTGGGGGTTTGAGGGATGATTAGGTGGGTTGTCAGGGGTCGATAATAGTACAGAGATGGCGTCGGGCCAGAGGGCGCTGAAAAGCAGAGGTGCAGCAGCAACTAGGACCAGATAAATCTGGTCCGGAGCGAGCACAAACGACGGGAGCAAGCGTATGGACGAGGCCGGGACCAAGGAGAACAGACCGCTTGCGACCGGCTTGACTGTTGTAAAACAGGTTGGAAAACGGATAAAAATTGGTCCACAAATCGTATTCCTCATTTCATTTTCGTTCTGACCTCTCTTGCCCTAGCCTAGCACTCGGGTTTCAGCTCTCTTGACCACTTCGGTTGCTGCCTGTTACTGCCTGTCAAACCGATGTGTGGCACAGCAGCATCCCACGCGGGCTATCCAATCAACCTCTTATCACTTGGTATAGTGTTTCGCTTTGGAATGGAGCGTTCAAGGCAGAATCTCTAAGCACAGTCTCAAGCAGGGTTCTCATCGAGCTGCGGAAAGAGAAGGACAGAATGCTCGCTTTCGTTGATGGAGACGAAGATTCCTGCCTGCAGTAGGTGGGAATATTGGGACACTGGGTGTTTCGACGACGTCATCTTGATGAAAGCCGGCCGACCTCTCAAGATGAAGTTTGTTGGCACAGGGAACGCGGACGAAACTCACGAGCCTCGAGTTGGGCAGAAGCAGCATTTATAATTCGAGGTGGCCTGATTGGTGAGCGTCAACACGCCAGACACAGCCCTTTTCGTTGTCGTATTCGTTGCAGGCCGTAGGGTCAATATTTCCGTGGACAAGTCACCCAGGTTCGACTGTCGTCATCTACGTTGTGAACTCGTACCCAATTACGCATCTGACGGGTTGGCGATCGAGTGAAATGACGAGTAGAGCCCCGACGAGAATGCACAGTTCAGTGCGGTGGTCATACCTTGGTTAACGACCCTACGCCACGTTCGCGACAAGGAATCGAGGACACTTATGATGGCGGACGGCTGGAACAATAAGCTAATTGTATATTCGCAGCTAGTAAACGGTCATTAGCTTCACCTGCCACTGTTGGCCAACGTCGAACTAGAAACAGGTCTGGCACCCACGCACCCTCTTCTCGACTCTCCAGTGAGCTCGTTGCGTGGACCCATGACGGTTATACTATCTGCCCGACGGTAGTAGATCGCTCATCAGCCACCTAGAAGACCAAGGCTTTGAGCCAGTTGCTGGGTTACTCAGTCAATATGAAAGAGGGATTGTCATGTAAGCTTTCAGCTCGGATCGACCGCCGTCCCCTTAGTACCTTGCGCGGCCCAGGCAGACTCACCGTTCAAGCGTCTTGAACCTACTCACATCCAGAGCCCTCAATGAATCCCCGCTTTATCCCCTGTATATGGTGCCCTCTATCAAATCTCTCGACTCCTCGATTTGTTAAGGAATTAGTCCTTGGGAGGACAGTATCTGGTGCTTGCAAGCAGTAAACTCTCAAACAATTTGGATAAAGGGTGTGGCTCACTCTGAGGGCCAGTCTCATAGTCCCAGAGTCTCACATGTGAGTATGTGAATCCCCAACTGCGAGCAAGCAAGAAGGCGTACATACTGACGCTCTCGTAGAATATAAATGCAGTAAAGCGCCTCTTATTCCATAGAATCTTGAAATCATGCAGAAACTATTGTGCCCCAGTGTCACTAGAGTCTTCGTTATTAGCCTTCTCAGGGGTAACCCTAAATGGTGCTAAAAGCGGTCCCGGAGTTCCATACATCCCTGGCGATTACCAAATAATGCTAAGCAGCTACGGAATAAGGCTTAACTGCGTAAATCTATATCCCACTGTTCCGTGGTCTGTACCTATTCGACCTGCATGATCACTGTCGCGAACACGCGCCAATTAGGATGTCATAATCGTTTTTGGCAACTGAGAGTGCGTCAGGTCAAATAGAGGCGAGAAGGGGATTGTCTGATCACACCTTTTAACACGAGCTCGACAAACCGATGAGCGAGAGTAGGTTGTTCCTTCTTGAACAGCGCCCAATCTTCATTGGAAAGCCTCCAAAGCACACTCGGCTTTTCCGCCGCCATATCGGCATTCCGAGGCATACCAGCGAGCCCGGTCATCTCACCCGCAAGGGTACCAGCGACCATGCTCTCCGAGACGGAATTGGAATTATCCCATATGTACGTTGCCCGCATCAACCCTGTTGCAATGACGTACATCCCATCAGACGGGTCGCCACGCCGCCAGAGGATTTGACCTTCTGACAGCTCAATCCGCTTGAAATATGAAAGCATTGGCACGAATAGCCCCGGCGATAGATCGTTTTCATAACCAGAGAACGTTTTCATCAATGTCGGTATGGGCTCTTCGCGGATTTGGTGTTGCACCGCGGTGTCGAGCTCCGATGATGGGAGAGGAGAGTATGGCGAAGGGAGTTGGTACTGAAATACCTCACGCATGGTACGACCGCCGGCGTTGCGGATGTGCTTCCTTCGGGGTGAGGTCTCTCGAGATGACCCGTTGAGATTCAGAGTAAACTTCTGTCGTCCAAGGAAAGCTACAAACACACAAAATTGTCTTTAATATTGATACTGAGCAACAGCGCATCCGTGAACTCACCAATGGCCTTCGCCTCCGGCTCGGCCTCCTTGACACTATCAAACCATGCCTTGAGGTAAACGTTCTCTGTCCACTCAATAGACTGATTGATATCCAAGAACACCTCGACGTTCTCCCCCTCAAACAGCTCAACGCTCTGGAACGCGAGGCCGATGGGCGATTCCATTGCAAAGCCGCACAAAATGAGGGTGACACGCTTGGACACCAGCAAGTGCTGGATGCGAACTAAGGCCTCCGAGGCGGACAGGTCGACTCCGGGTACGAGAGAAAAGTCGAGGACGAGGAATCGGATGGGGTTGCGTGTCCATTGGGCCGCCTCCAGTAGATTGCGGATAGCTTCTTCCACGTAGGTGATCGTACCAAAGAAGAGGTAGTCTAGAGTCCGTGGAGTCAGTCCCGGTGTTCACAAATCGCGGAGGGGTGAGGACTAGGTGCGCACATTGCAACTTCATGATCATCGTCTGCCGGCCCACTTCCTGGAGGTATGCCCTGTGCGCACTTGGCCTTCGTACAGTCGAAACCGCCGTATCGCCGGTATATACCGCACGTATGCTGACATTGCGCGAATTTTGAACGACGAAGAAGAAGCCTGTTCAGGTTTGGGTAAGTATTCACTTCAGACGTTCCAGACCAGGATCTGAATTTATGCTCACAAGCAAGGGCGATGCCGAACAGTACACCAGTCACGAAGTCGCAGAGAGTCATACAAACCATTATCGAGATGATGGTGATGTACTCGGCCCTAGTCGAGCATGATCAGTATCCTTCACAGGATGGTGTGAGAAGGTAACACACTTGCTGACCCTGTGTCTGGTATCCCACAAGGCCTCCCGCACAAGGTCGATACCCAACACGAAGACGAGAGCTCCGACCAGCATAACCGCTGTGTTAGATAGCGTCAAAAATCAAAAAATCAAATCCAAAAAAAAAAAAGAAAAAAAAAAAAGAAGGTTTTGGTACTAAGAACTTACGTAAATACGCAATGGGCGCTGTGCCCATCCAGAGTACAACCGCGGTGGCTACAGCCAACAAAAAACCCGCGAGCCTCTTTCCTCCACCAACACGATAAAAAATCACGGTATTGCAATAAACCAAATAATTTGGTGGTGTGCCAACCAGACCCGCGAGAAAATTCGAGTACCCATGACTGACGAGCTCGTGGTTGGTGTCGACGTCCTGGTCAAGAGTCACAGTGAGTGCCGGCACGTTCAATGGTGGGTGGAGGATGTTGAAGAAGAGCAGAGCAAGCTGTGTCGGCATCGTTTGGAGGAGCGCATGCCATTGTATCTTGGAGAGATCGTAGTAGGTGTAGATCTGCCACCACGGCACGTGGTCCGTCTCAACGTTAAATATAAATCCCGCCTTTCGAAGTGCAGAGAGGTCAAAGTGCCCCGCGAAGACAACGATGTAGAAAACGATTGGGATGAGGAGGAAGTCTGTTGGCCAGTCAGCGTCAACGGGGACCAGGAATGAGAGACGATGAGAGGAACTTACAGATGGGGAAGATGAGTTGGTGGTGGAATCTTGCGGTTATGATCCTCAGGAGGACGGCCAGACCCAGAGACGGAGCCCAAAGTGAGATGTTATGCTTGTCACCAAACAAGACCTTAGCGGTGTTCCATGTGTATTGAAATCCACCCTCCTCGTTCATCCCAATGGAGACTGCGAATCTGCCCTCGTCATTAGCCGCCCCGAATTGTCTCGCTTCGTTTCGGCGCATTGACTCACCCAGTCTCGATTAAAAACCACCCAATGCCGCCTATACACCCAACGAGGATGTGCCGAGGGAAGAACCCTACGATAGCGCCGAGGCGCAATTTGCCGAGGATAAAAAAGATAATGCCGGTGATGAGGGAGGAGAAGGAAAATGCGACAAGCGTGGTGGCAATGACAGCTTCAGGATTGTGTTCCCCAACAATCTTGGTAATGTCGCTCGCGAGAATGTTGAAGAACGGCTGCCAGTAATTGCGGGTCATTTTTTGCAGGAACGGCAGGGAGAGGACAGGATTGAAGACGACGTACCACTATCTCTATCATCATCCTGCCGATTCCGCCTGCGAAACCGCTACCGCCAAACGTGAACACGAGTTGGGCGATGATAGTTCTATGATGGGGCCAAGGATCAGAAAAGACCCAAAGAGAAGGGGGGACAATACTCACGTAACGAAGAAGAGGGACACACCCATAGGGGCAAAGCCATCGAAAATGGCCACGGCGGGGAACAAGATCATGCCGTACGAGACGCCATCCAGAACGTTGAGAAGTAGACCGAGAAACACAGCAGGGAACAGGGAGGCGATTCTGAAAGAGAGATGGACAATGTATGAAGGTTGTGAGACTGTCCTGGCGCCGTTGGCGGCGGTTGCCCAGGCGGCCCTGACGCGTCTGCGCAGGGGCCTATTTGGAGCAGAGAGAAGCGGGCCGTGGGGACCCAGGAGGGTGCTGTATGATTGTGGGTATGATCCAAGGAGAGACGAGGTCTCCGTGGACGGGCATGTGTGCAATGGGATACGACCGTTTTTGATAATTTTTGTGGGCGTGCGACGCGGTGTAGGATCTGAGTCTTCGTCGTCTTCGTTGTCTGAACCATAAAGAGATATGTTTTTGGGGCTCAGGGAGGTACCGGGGCTCCGATTGGGGTCGCGGTATGCGATTGGGGAAAGGGAGTCCTTGAGCTGAAGAGTGAGGTTGGAAGGATTTGGACGACGTGAGGAGAGCGCCATTTGTAGGAGGGAGGTCTCGGAGGCTTTATCGACGAAGGAGCTTGGGACAGAGGATTCACCAGCCTGTGGGTCGTATACAGACTGAGTGCGTTGGGTAAAGTAGTCGAGGGCGAGGGGTGGGCCAATGGAAGACATCGGAGGCATGTTGGCAAGCTCGACAGTGTGGTCGCGGATGCTCGAAGCAGTCCGAGAAAAGGCGACTGGAGGAATACTTGTGGACGGGGTTGTGCTAGAGGAGAAGGTGTTAGCCAAAAGTGCAAGTAACGAGTAGTTCTGAGGATATGCATAATATCTACTTACACTGCGCTCATTGTAAAACCAAATACGCTGTGGCTGCTCGGTACTGATGGTAGACGGTTGCGGAAATGAGCGAGAGGAGAAGGTGGCCCCAAGTTGCGCGCTCGCCGATCCCAGGCTGATTCTTGCTCTGTGGGAAGACTAGATTGCCCGATCTCTGGCTCTGGGCTCATGGGCGATGTGGGCGGCCGCGGTGGCTCCCAGGATGATGGCATGGATGGACAACAAGGAAAAGTCGAAGGGGGAAAAAGTGACCATCTTCGAAGCTATATATTATATATATCGCAGACCTCCGGAAACCATAGGGATCTAGGGCACCACAGACGTCAGTTATAGGGGCCCCAGGAGTAAGGGGACAAACCAGGACAACTCGCCTCGCCAGCCGAGTGTGTATCGAGAACAGGGGAATGGAGTCGAAGTGGCCAGGCAAGGTCACCATTGTCGCAGCCTAGCGAGATCAACCGCCGCACCGGGCAGTCGAAGCGGAGCGGTCCAAAGGGGCACAAAGCAATTACCGACCGACAACTGCCCAGAGCGCGGGCCGACCTCACACGGGCTTTGCCGAATGGCTCAACTGAGTACATAAGCACTTTAACGAGCCAGCTCCCCACCTCTCCTCAGCTTGGTCCCTCTTCTTTCCGGATCTTGGCCCAAAACGTTCGTCAGCATTCTGCGTTCAAGGATGTTCAGTCGATTCCTGAGTTCTGAGACCCAGCATCTACTGTCAGCACCTCCACCGGGCATATACGGGTTTGTGACGAACCGAGCGCTCGATCCATGAACCGCGCTGATGCGCTGGAATGATTGTCAGGTATTGAATTTACCTCCCGCAAGTATGCTGTCGATCTCATCCGATTCGTGTCTGGCGAGGCTCTAATATGAATATGCAGTGCTGGGTTAAGTGTGGAACGCCATACTCTTACCATAATTATATATCAAATCCAAGTTAATAGCTTTGTGAGCAACCACGTTGGTCCTCTAGCAGGGTCTGTACACGCTGCATGTTGCGAAAGCCCATTAATCGGAGCTTTAAAAGTGGCAGTCCATCTGCTACTCTCCACTCCACTACCACATTTGGTTGTTTTGACTCTGTTCTCCCTCGAAAGGGCGAAGCGATACCTCTTGCGCGCCAGCCAAGAGGAGTGCTCCCACCAGCACCCTTGGTTCAACTGAACTCGTCATTCCTTGAATTGATTGCAGCAAGTACAGGCAAGTCAGTCTAGTAGACAAGACGATCAGCATGCAACCCACCCACAATCCAGAAATGTAGAGACACTGGAGAAGTGAAAAAAAAGCCAAAAGATGAAGCATGTTGAAGAGAATGAGAATGAGGCATCCCAAAACTCCTGCAAGGCTTGACAATTATGCATAATTTTTTGGGTACTCTCTATCCGTGTTATAAAAGATTTGGAATATCATTATTTGGGCATGTTTGATGCTATCTGTCTTGCAAAGTTTGTGACCCTGCCTAGCCAGTAAATATTTAAATGAATGCCCGTAATTGCTATTATATGTGGATCATAGTCTAATCTATAAAATTCAATATTTGAAGTTGATTGAGATACATTGTGCAAATCTAGCAAGGGTCCTTTGGGGTTCCCTGCAGATGGTGTCAAACATGTCCAAATTTTGGCCAAAAGTGATGTTTCAATGCTTTTTATAACATGGATAGGGATTATCCAAAAATTATCCAGAGTGCCATACCGCGCCGTTTGGGGATAGACGGTTTGGCAGATCCCCCTCTCCTTTAAAGAATACTTGGGATTCAATAGTAGACCATAATATGCGAGGTGACCGAATCAACAATATAACGACAGGGAAAGTAGAGAGCAGAGGGAGCGACGAGGGATAGCGTGATATCTACCAGGCTGACCATGAGGCGCAAATGAGAGTGTGCGAGGCGAACGTCGGGTAAGGAAGGTGTGACAAAGTGTCCACTGAGGCCCAATGTAGGACAGAAAGCCAAAAAACAAACAAACAAAAGAGATTAGGGCATGGGTGAAACACCGAGTTTGTCCATCTCCAACAACCGCGAGAGAGAAGGAACGCTACCCCTGTCGTTTCGCCACTGCGACAGTCCGGTCGCTTCCGGCAAGCAGACTATCAAACAGCCCGCTCGCGCTTGTTTCATTTCTCAGCTGGATCATGTAAACAATGCCCGTCCTGGCCCCCTGATCACTAAGCTCAATCGCCACGCCCGTCTTACCCACGCGTTCCACACCATCAGAGAGGACGATCGTCGAAATAAGCATCCCCTTCTCCTTCGTGTCCGCCTCGACGACGAGCTGCTTGACGTTTGTCGGGCTCTGGTGGTACAGCTTCAGCTTTGCAGAGCCCAAGTTCTTCCACTGCTGGTGCTGCTGCTTCAGGAAGACCTTACAGCGCATCTGCGCGGAGATGGTCGAGGTAACAGGCCCGGTGTGGACGGGCGACCCAGGGGGGGAAAAGTCGTCCTCCGACATGGGTCCTCCCGGCCCCCGATGTGGAGTCGACATCCTCGTCATACCCGAACCGATAGAGGACCGCGAGCTGAAAGCCTGCCCGCTGCCGTATATCGGCGACCCAAAGCCATTCGGGGGTGGGAAAATGGGGGGAGGACCAAAGTTTCCTGGAGGCGGGAAAGGCGGTAGGGGCGGCATCGGCATACCCTCGTCTGCGGGAGGATAACCATTGGAAGGCGAAGCACTAACCGAGCGGATGGAGGGAGACTTGCGCATGTGTGGAGGTCCAGGAGGTCCAGGAGGTCCAGCCATCATTGGAGGGGCGGGAGACGGACCACGACTCGGGCCTTGAGCTTGTGGGGGGAATGGACTGAAGTGTGGTGGGGTACCTTGGCCAGGGGGGAAGCCGCCGAATGGAGTACCAGGAGGAGGAGCGCGCATAGGCATATTGTTCATTGGAGGGCTGGGAGAACCAGGAGGGCCAGGAGGGCCAGGCGGATTGCTCGACACTCGCGGAGGAGTGAACGCACCCGGTAATGGCACACCAATCATTCCCGGACCTGGGACCATACCAGGTGGGGGAAAGCCCGGACCCATCCCAGGGTACATCTGTGGCAGCCCTCCAATGACCGGTCCTGGAAGGCCACCCAATCCACCTCCCATAGGCGGCAGCGACTGTACGCTATCATGCAAACTCGCGTTTCGCGCCGGTAAGAACGTCCCGTCGTTCTGCATGCGGACCATGGGCGGATCGGATGCATGCGATCGAGGGTCTGATGGGCTGGGGATGAACCCACCTGGCAGCATAGGATCAAAACGGCGCTGGTTCCCTATCGGAGCCGAGGGTGGACGTGAAGGGTCATTGATAGGCGACTGATTTCTAGTGGCAGCCAGGGGACCAGTGTACGGTGGGGGCATCGGCGGAGGTGCTTGAGGGTTTTTAGCTGGAAGGGGTGGCCAATTTAGTCACGTAATCCCAGAAGTCCGCATGAACGACGTACGAACTGCGGCACCGGCACCGATACACTCCTGGAAGTCGCGTAGCATTTGCTCCTTTACCTGAGCAGATTCAACATGCACGTAGAGTGTCTCTTTCTTCATGACGACAATCTGGAGGACGTGTTCTGAGACCGGCGAAGGGGAGTGAGTCCAAGTGCTGCGACACTGACTGTGTACTCACCACCCGGAGGACCCTCGACATCGCTGACTCTCAAGTGCTTTCCTGCAAGCGGCGGATAACAGAGGTACATGTCTGGGCCATCAGGTCCACAGGCGGCCCTTTCCGCATCTTGCATCCGTTCGCATACGAGGAATAGGTCAGTTAGCAAAAAGATGTGTCCCTGCGGTGTATAGAGTTCCTGCCCAGTCGCCCTGGGTGTGAAGTGGATCTCAACATCAACCGAAAACCGAATAACTCGAGTAAATGGAAGGGTGGGAGGGCTCATTTGGAGTCGACATTGCTGAATTCGAGAAACGAAATGGGTTAGTGTGCCATGTTTAATGAGGCGCTTGGCGTTTGAATAGGTGACGATACAGACCTTTGGTTGCATCGTGAAAATATCTAAAACACGCTCCGTTGATAGTCGTCGTTCGAGCTCGACCACTGGCATCTTCAATGTCATTGATGGAGGACTCCGACCGAGAGAGGTGTGGGCTGTGTCCCTTGACGATCTCTGATCACTGGAAGAGCATCAGAATACATGGATTGCTCGATTTTTGACAATACGAACGTGGTGCTACTGCCCCATTGCGAGCTTCCACGCGAATCACGACGTTCCGAAGTGCCCCCTATTGGCGGGGGTGGCGACAATTCCTGCTCGAGCTGTTGCAGCTGCGCTTCAACCGAGTCTGTTGTTGGTTGCGGTCCATGTTCAGGCGCCGTGACAGACACAGTGAGTCGCGCTTCAACCCGCTGGAAAAGTCGGTCGAGAGTCTCGGTTGCACTCAAAAGTAGGGCATGATCTGATCGACCCGGTCTAGTGCTTTTCAATAAACGCGAATAGAGTTTCTTGTAGTATTTTAAACGGGCGCGGGGCTGTAAGAAGAGACGGTCGAGAGTCCACAAGGGGTTGGGGTTAGATTCTGACGTAGGGGGTGGTATGGACTCAGAGAGCTCGGACAGGACTTGAGAGAGCCGAGGGTTGGATCGAACGTTGTCCCACTCGTCGAAGCCAGTGGCAAATGCGTCGGAGTAACGAGTATAGGGGGCTTCTAATTCTTCAATCTATGGAGACAGTCAACAAGTGTTCTCGTAATATCGTCGCTGGCTTAGAGGCTTTCGGCACGGGACCTGCAGGGTCACAGGTAGCGGCGAGAGCGGCGAATGAAGGCAGAGGAGAAAGGAACAGTTTCAGACAAGGAGTTGAAACTAACCCAGTGCATGAGTAGGTCGCCCAACGCTTTGGGAGAGGATGGATTGGGACCGATTTCCTTCAGTCTCTGCAAGGACATTAGCAGTCGTCCGAGGAGCTGCCAATTCACTTGCATTTAGGAAGCTCCTGTTTGCTTTGAAAACAGTCTCGATACCACGGAACATGGCATCAAGTTCTGGGGGTGGAAAGTTTGAGCGGGACCAAGCGGATGCGACTTTCTATGTAGTAATGGGGGCAGTAATAATGAGCATTCATTACATTTATTTTCATAGTACGTACTCTTATGATCGCGCTTATCAACTGGACATACTGGTCCTCGGTGTCGAGGAGGTCCTGAAGTGGATTCGCCTTCTTGGCACGGGGATGCCCGTCTGTAGGTACCGAAGGCGAGATTGGAGAGGATGGAAAGCCGCTGTGGGTACCGTCCGCCGGGGTGTCGAGCCTGTCGTTGCTATCTCGGGGTGGTGGGTCCCAGGTGGCGATGGGCGGCAGCCTGGGCGGGTCGTTGGAGAAGGAAGGGCGGGATGAGCCTGGCTGTGAATGCGAGGGAGAATCGTATTTTTCTGAAACGGGTGGCGGAGGGAACGGGTTGATTGGGCTCGGGGGTAGCGGTCGCGAGGCTACAGAGGGGCTTGCATACATCCTATCGAGTGTTCAAAGGACAGTAGAGGTCGTTTTGCAGGTCGTTTTAGTTGGTTTGCAAGTCAAACGAGGTCGAACTCGAAGGACGTTCCGTCCAAGTTGAAACAAATATTATTCAATCCGTGTCGTCGACCGCGTCAAACAGACAGCAGACAACAGACAACAGACAACAGACAGCGTTGTACATTTGGGATTTGGGCCTCGCCGATCCCTCTGCCGTCTTGCAGCCCTGCCGTTCTCTCTGAGCTCACCATAGAGAGAACCATAGCGTAGAAGGAAGAAGGATGGCGGCCCTGGAGCATGCGTGTGTGAGTGTGTGCGTGTGTGCTCGGTAGATCACATGTTTCACGACCACCATCAGCGGCTCGGAGCGCGCTTGCTGCGTCTCCGAGACCCGTGCGCTCTCTACGGACACATCCGTCTCGTCTCTACGCACCCAACTCCAACTCCGCTCCTGTCAACGGTGGGCAGATCAGGTCCGGCTACCCATCATTTACCATTTACCCGCAACCAAGCGCTTCCCTGAGGGCCTTTTCCCGCTCACAAACAAACGTCTGGGTCACCGCCACGGCCGTAACTGTTGGGCGTCAACGTCGATTGACATGGTGTTAGCAGGCACGACACAGCCTCTGACGTCACCGAATGAATGTGGTTTGCGAAAGTGTGGAAAGAGTAGCTGCTATGCCTGAGCGGCCTATACAGTAGATATTTCACCTACGAGCCATTGGCGCGTACTTTGTGTGCTCTTGACGAGCTTCAAAACCTTGACTGATTTGTGTCGAAAGCCGGAGTGCGGAATCCGCCTCCATGGGCCGACCAGGCAACAGAATCAATATTCTGACTCCCTTTGACAGTGTATTCCTTCGAATTTTAATAGCCACCCCTCTGTTCCTCGACCCTGCGCCCTATATCCATGGTAGCTCAGAACTCCGTACTTACTCTCAACTGACGCCGAAATGAGCCTCCACGCTGACAAGCGTTGAATCGTGTGCTGCGCTAGCTCTGGATATGAGATGACCCACTCATGGAGGATGGTTACTATGTATTTCGTGTTCTAGCGTCGTTTTAGGGTCTTCCGTTCTCGCTTGCGCCCTACTCGTCCATCTTATTCCGATCACCCCGCCTCCCTTCTCACGTGTGGCGCCTCTCTGCTTCTAGGCACGATATTGGCCAGCAGTACTGCATTTCCATCCAAAGTTACACACGTGACCCGCATGTGGATCGGCATTCTCTCGCTGGTTGCTGCATTGTAGCATCTTGTCGCAGAGAAAGTGATACTTTACTAATTACTCTACTTCACCAGGTGCTCCACTAGTGCATTTTAGGCGTGCATTCATCGCAATCGACTCCTTTGTCATGCGTGTCAGGTTGAGTGCTCTCTATTCGCTTGGCTGCTCTTCAATGTTCCACTCAAGGAATTCACGTACGGGAGAGTGACAGAGGAACGCAGTGTCGCCTGTAACGTCAAGGAGAGCGACAGAATGGCGAAGCACACCAGAGATGGTCAGGAACGCAATCTTCGTTCTGATCGGAGCTAGAGAAGTCCTCGAATACGTGGTGGCACTCACTGAACCGAAACCTCGCTCAGGTCTTTCCAACATACGAGTGGCAACCTCCATTTCGACCCAGCGCCTCTGGAGAGCAATTTTATCCCATCATAACGTTTGATTTACCACCTCGACGATCGATGCGAGTCGTGTGGCTTCCTTTAATCTGCCTCATGTGGAGAAAACGACATGATTAGGAGATATGCGCCTATTCGCGCATTCTCTCCTTATGGCCCCTTTACCTACACTGCGTCACTGGTTCATCATGTCCCAGGTGTATCTCGTACTGACGTCAGGTTACTTCTCGGTGCTAGTGCTCGAATGTGGCGTGAAATTCGTGCAAAATAAGCACTACGTAGACTTCGGCGACCTTGCCCGGGTCCACCCCTTCACACCCACACGATATACCACTGGCGAGACCCGCAGGAAATCGCAGCCGACCCATCCTGGGGTCCTTGGTACCTCGCCGGTTCTACACTATCAACCAGACGACATAATTGGCCCGCGTATAATCATATTGGTACCACCGTTGTTCTCACTCAACCAGCGATGCAAGCCCTTGGTTCTAACGTCACTACACCACCGGACGCTGCTCTGCCTGGCGGTTTAATTCCCAACTCAACACGCGAACTAGATTGGTTCGACATAGGAAAGACTCGGAGAGTGCATTGGAACCGTCCCATCGCAGTACAGACGTGGTCGCGTTACTGTTACTTCCAGGGCCTGGATCTACGGTTCAGTACTGTGGCGGCTGGGGTGAGGCAGGTACGATCACGTCGCTATAGAGTGCTTCGGTTCCACGACCGGTTGTGATCAGCGGCTTCACGACCATGGTATCAACATACGAAGAGTCTACATCATAAATCCAGATACCCCAACTCTTAGGTGGACCTTCGTCAAGACTTTGAAGATTTTACACCAAGTGGTGGTGTCCAATCGTTGAATCTTCAAGTAGTCTTGCACGTTGTAGAGCTTCTATACGGCTATTAAAACATTTCTCCCTTCATTTGAGGACTTTGGCTATTCTACGTCCTACCAATTGGATCGAAAAAACCCCAAAGTCCCGAATATTGTTTGGCCTCTCCTCAAGCATGCCACATTGTGGGTCCTCCAACCAATTCCCCTTGTTGGCCCCACTCTCTATAACTAAGAGTATCTCTTCGCGCTATCCTATGAGCTTCAGGAAGCTTTCTCCTACGGCATAAGGAGTAACATTGGAATAGGATACCACAAGTTTCTCAGAGCTGGCGGCGGCAACGAATTACGGGCATATAAGAGCTCGCCTGTACGAATTTGTATCGTTAAGTGTTTGTGGCGGGCCCCATCAAACACTCTACTCGTATTGTGGGATAACGACCGCGAAATTCCAACATCAGGAGCTCTTCCCAGTCTCATATAGCCATTACTGGCACCACCAAAGAGATACCGGTGAAATGATACCACCAACTTTCCATCACTCGCTTGCTCGGTGCCAACCCGCGTCAAGTTAAGCCGTGTCCACAACCTGCGAATTGCACTCAAGCTGTCAGAGCATCACAGCGCTGATCAAGGTGCATGCCTCTGTTCAGTGGAATATTGGTGACTTCCTTCAATGCCTGGTGCAGAACAGAAACCCCCCTTTTTGCAACAAATGGAGCACTCTTCCACTCGGAGCAAGGGATACTAGCATACATTGAGGGAATATGGCTTGATGCCACCATATAATGTCTCAAGATATGGGTCGCGCCATGAGGACTTGAACTTGAAGGACACACGCATCGGTTTCGCCCGTCCCCGGTTTGAGGCGCGCCCAATCACTCATTGCAAACACCATTCACCCCGTTGCCACCATGAATGACTCTATGCTCTCCCTATACACCACAGCCCGTACAGAACGTCATGTATCGGCTACGCTTTGAACTCTGTCATCACACCTCAAAGACCATTCCAGGCCGCCCCGGATCGCTCTACCATCACGCATATATAACCCACTTGCAATCGTCGCGTTTTCTACCTCAGAACTATTCACCGTTGGCTTCAGGAGTGCCTCACCAGAATTGTTGTATTACACATGCAATTCAATCGCCAAATCCATACGTCAATACATCATCAAATAGATAGTATATAACTTGAAAGATAGTTTGCAAATTGTGGGCTTGCCGGCGGCGAGCTGTCACCACTCTGACTTACACACATAGCCTCTCAGTGGCGCCCCAGGCTATGCGAGTGCTGGGGGTTCATGTGCTGGTCCCCGAAGGAGGTCAAGAACGCGTGGTGTATTACAGGCGGTTTTGCACTCTTCCTCCTCGAGTTTCTTGTCGTCATAATTGTCGTCAAATGGTCAATAACAAGGCTCCTTCATCGACTTCACTTCTTCCGAGCCTAGCAGTGTGGGTTTTTAGGCCATTCCTACTGGCAGCCATCGACCAAGTGCAGGTAGCGAAGGGGCAAACGGTTAGCTACTCAGAAACTGGCAAGGTTCGGTCGCTGAGCTACAGTACCTAGACAAGTGCTATATGCAACAATACCAGCTGGGCCTGGGTAAGCAAGCCACAAATAGAACCGTTGAGGGAATACCCATCCAAAGTGGCAGTCATTCAACTCGAAAAAGCAGAGCCCTTGCTTAGGTATGCCCTATTGCACTTGGTTCTTCTCTTTCACCTGATAAGATCCTGTCCCAAGTTGCTGCGTATCTACTCGCTCCTTGCGCCCGCGAACGTGCGTCCTGTTGCTTCCTTTGAATTATTCTCTTGCTCACATCAGTTCATAGCTTCAGAATCGAACGTGCCAGCAATAGCACCATCAACGTGCGCCGTATATTCTCTCCTGACCCCACCGCAATCACTCACCCTTGTTCTAGAGTATACTCTCTAGATAAAGCCAAGGCCAATAATTGCAAATGCTCGACAGTATTTTACTCCCTCGTAAGTGCATGCGGGAGTTGCCAAACTAACATATCACAAAGGTACCGTCTCCAAAGCCTTTCTTCCCAAATATTGATCTGACATTTCGGCGATATTGGTCCTCCCGTGCTTCGCGTTCGTTTGGTATCACTAGCTGGTCATTGTGGCGGAGCAATTGCACAGAGTCATTGGTCTCAATATCCTGGTGTGTCTCCCGTTGTTTCCATTTCACAAGTAGAAATTGACGGCAGAGGACAGGTACCCGAATAATATCAGCCCAGATACCGCTGTGCCGGCATGGGCGTTCCTCGACGTTGTCACAGGGGACAAGTTCGATCCAGCGAGCGCGCAACAAGTTTTAGACGTCATAGATTTCACTTCCCCCTCATCCACTTTCTTGTCCACCGCATCTGCAAGCGCCACGCTGGCACCGGAGGGGCCAGACAATACATCAAACAACACACCCGCAATAATAGGCGGCATAGCTGGAGGCCTATTCAGTCTCGGTGTAATTCTCCTGCTTATCCTCTTCTACCACCTTAAGCAGAGTTCAAACAAAGGGACCAAACTGCTACCCACCCCAGCAGTGTTCACTAGAACAAGTATGGTTGTGTCCGGTCCAGCCACGAGGAGTTCCTACTCTCCTCCTGGCTCTCCTCCCGGTGGATACAGCACCCCTGATACCTCCGGGCCGTTATAAAATATCCGAAAGTCATATTTTGTTATGTTCAATGCTGTGGGGACCCCTGTCACCGCTGAGCATGAGCATCTACTTTTTCCTTTGAGCAGAGCAATTATACTCTTTACTTATGTAAACCAGTTACTAGGGGTCCCACTTGGAATAGGACTCTGGATTATTATATGAGGTATAATCTGCAGCTTAGGCGGATTTGGGGTCTCAGCAGCGGGAATTACAGTACTGCACAGGAGGGTTGAGTTCAGTCTTTTCAAACCTTGGACAGGCGGGGTCATGCAAGCTATGCTGTAAATTATGGGAGGTACCTTAATAGTAGAATAGTAGTTATGTGCGCATACACTGTGGCACCTCCTTCATGTCAATACTGCAAACCCTTTTGTCAGTTTCACAAAAATTTGCTTTCGCCCCTCCTACGTAGCAAGGTCCTTGAATGGCTTGGCTACCAAGTCAAAGTAGTGGTCTTTGGCTTGCTCTCTGGTACCAACCTACGTGGGGCCAAGTTTGCTGTTGGAGGCTGCGTGCGCTATCAGAGAGCATCTTGGGTTGGTGAGAGAATCTTGATTATACCTGGACGTGTTCCGTGCTTATTCCATTCATGTGACCAGAGATCGTTATCATATCCTCCCCTGATGGCCTTCCAGTGCGTGTCCATGCAATCCAAAGAGCGGTCCGCCCAGCAGCTACCAAGCTACCACTGATATCATTATCCTCACAGGAGCGGTCGCAGCGTTTCTCCTATTGTTGTGTGCGGTCTACACGCGTTCAAACCCCAATTTTGAAACATCGAAGAGTGCGAGCGCGGAACACGCAAGGGTAGGCGATTGAATCATTGACGATCGAATCATGAATCATGTCCAGATGATTGATTCGATCGGGAGCGGTTGACACACAGCCTTCGGTCCCGAAGCGCGCATTGAACCCGCCGTCTTCGCGTCATTTCGTCTGTCCTCAGTATAAATATCCCTAGACTTCCTTCAAGTATCTCCACCCGCTTCCGTACTCTTACTTCACTCCCTTCAATGTCTTCAACGCCCACCTCAACGCCCAAACCATTCTTCAAATTAACACCAGAGCAGTTGGCGCTGCAAGCAAAGCGGCGAGAGCTTAAAGACAAAAAGGAAACGGAACGAAAGGCTGCTGCTGAGGCTAATGGTGGTATTACATGGCCCGAAGGTAGCGAGATCCTTGTACGGCCTTGGGTCAATGTTCCTCGACCTCCTGGAGAAGGCAATTTGACGCATGGAAACGCTGTGAAAGTTATGACCTGGAATGTACGTGATCGTGTTTAAGTATTTAGACAGTTCACTGACGAGCCATTGTTGAGCAGGTGCTCGCTCAATCTCTAGTTCGTTCGTCATCCACCCCCTGACCTCTTTTTTCTATTGCTGATTCAGTTTTGAAGGCTCGAAACTTTTTATTGGAAGTGATTGTTTGAAGGCTGCTGTGCGAGAGCACATGCTCCCTCGAGAGATCTTTACATATAACACAGATATCGTGTGCCTTCAGGTTAGCTACGAACCCGCTACACACTTATCTCAAACTAAATCACAATCAAGGAGGTAGACAGGCTTGATGTCCTCCTTAAATCCCTTGCACCAGGCAAATACGACCATGCCTTCGCGTCGGGTAGAGGGAAGAAACACGGTTTAGCCGTACTTTACAAGCAAGAACTCTTCGTAAAACATGCTGAGAAGATCGTATACTACGACGAAGAGTATGTACGGGACGGTCACTTTCAAGACTGGAGCCTCGACGAAGCCGCTTATATGCGTTGGAGACGCGGGATGACGCGCACGACGAGGAATATCGGATTTATTGTGGCTCTCAGAAATAAAAAGGATCAGGCGTCTGGGTATATCGTCGCGACCACGCATTTGTTTTGGCATCCAGCATATGTCTATGAGCGAGCACGGTAAGGGACGAAATCTTCGCCCAACGTGTCTCATCCGATCCCCATAGGCAAGTGGCGATCCTCATGCGAGATGTTACCCGTTTCCAAGAACAGCACGGCTTACAATCGTGGCCATGTGTTATCGGAGGAGGTTGGTAACCCACTCGTAGCTCGTTACGAACATACTAGTCTCAATGAATTCTTCAGACTTCAACATCTCTCCCGAAGACCCAGCCTATGCGATCCTCCTTGGGTCCCCCTTAACGGAGAAGCAACGATCTGTTCTGAACGCCTCTTTAGTAATACACGCTACAGTAGACCCTTCGATTCAGAGAGCGCACGAGAAGCGGCCAATAGATATAGACAGCGACGAAGAGGAAGAAGAAGGCGAAAGGCAAGGGCAAACGGCGGGACAAGCGCAGACAGAAGCACAAGAAGAGGCTGCCTCTGGTGTACTTCCCAATACAAGGCGCGCCGAACTGAGGGATGGATTGCTCTCTGAGCAAGAATTGAGGGCAATGGCTAGGTTCGCCTGCATCCCAATGCGTGTTCACGGTCTAACTGGCGTCCCAGATCGACATTAATGGGCTCTTTGCAAAGCGCGTACGATGAAGGCTTGTCGCAGCTCCCACAAGAAGGAGAGCTTACCCTTCAGCGGCGAGTCGACTGGATGACGGGGCGTAAAGGCGCACATGAACCAGTATACACAAGCTACACGTACTACTGGAAGACTACCTTAGGTACGTGTCCGCGTCGCTTCCCCCACATATGGCCCCTCGATGCTAACCAATCGCCCGTAGATTACATTTTCTTCACAGGCAAGGGCGAGGTGCGCTCGCTCATTCGACCACACCGTGCAGAAGACTTTGGAGCTGGTCTACCAAGGCGTGGTGTATGTGCGAGCGATCACGTTTCCTTGGGGTGTAGTCTATTCTTCCCAGAACCGTAGAACCGCGTCATGCCCATCGCGCTACTTCCCAACTTCACTTGGACGTAAACTCGCGATATATTGTCATCGATTTAGCCATATTTTCAAATTGTTTGACTGATCTCCGTGAGGCCGCCTGCGAATCTGGATTGTTCACAACTGGTTTGGGGAGCCCTTTCACCAACATATTTTAGTGGCGACTGAGAGTGAAGCAGACCGTACAATTCTCTCGCCTTTTACTAGAGAATTCCGTGTTTCTCTCTCGCCATACGTCGCATTACCAATTTTTCCTCACACAGTTTGACTGTGATTTCAAAGTACCATTCTTTTTTCTTAGGAACCCTGATCATGAGATCATTTCCATTTCTTTGTGTGGCCTTTACGTCACTACGAAGGGGTTTCAAGGGACAAGTCCAACTTTTGCGGGTATTCTCTTCCTTTTTGTTGTTGATCTATTGTGCCCAACCTCATGACATGAGGGCAAGCAAGCTGCTCCCTGTGTATTCGGGTTCCATTCGTACCGAACTACATGGCTGAAAAATGCTGCAATATTTGAATTTGGTCATTGCCTCAAGGCAAATTGTACTCCTCTCTGTGTGAAATCTTCTTAAAAGTCTTACCCGTGCACCGCCTTGATAGGGGTTTGGTCCTCAACGAATGAATAAGGACGGTCAACCTTTGACGTTCCTTGACAAGGATATATGAGCTGGAGATGCTGTAACATGGTGCAGGCCACAAGGAGCGATGCGTGCTGGTGCCAAGTCACTTTACTCCCAACACCCCTGCAGCTCGCGCCCGTACTCGCGCCCGATGGATGAAACCTGCACTCGAAACCTGCACTCGAATGATGACTCTTGAATCTGACGATAAGCTGTGTTCTAGGAGGAAGGAGGGTGGGTGATTTTTTTGGAAGCCAAGCAGCCGAGGTGGTAGCAGGAGTGCCAAAAGGTAGGCTTGTCTCGGGATAGAGGATGGCTTGGGTATGAAGGCTGCTGTTTTCCCGATCCCGAAGAGGAAGAGGGAGCCCAGTTGTCTTAACCGAATCGCTGCCGCCACAGGCGAGTGGCAGATCGATACCTCGCTTGATATCGAACTCTGAGCGAATCTCGTTGATAACGTAGTTACATTAGCCTGCTCTCAAGCAGACCGGGGAGCGGATAGTTGAGGGTACAGATAGTGACGCCAGAAGCGTCAGGAAGTATATAAAGGACGCCCTCGTACCCAATAGCACCAGAAATGAGTGCACAGCTGGATTGAAACGGCCCCGGTACGCGAACGAGCTTACTACCACCAGCACCATAGAAAGCACACGATTCTTTCTTCTTCCTTTGATCTCCCCCTTATGGAGTAGATAGTATAGACCGAGGTGGTCTCGTTCTTCCCTTGATTCAAGCGAACTCGGCCTCTTGAATGAATGAATGCCTGAATGTCCTTTGCCAACAAGTCGATCGCGAACACTGAGTGGTGAGTGCGACGCCCGTGAGAGAGGTCGTCATGACCTTGTACCTGTGTATGGTCAGAGAGGGTGAGGCAGGAATAGTAGAGCCTGGTGGCCACAATATCACCTTTTGAGGCTAGTGGTGCTTAGTGGCACCTGGTGTGGGGTGGCTAAAGACAATGCTGCATAGATAAATGACATAGAGTATAGACCATATGGACATCTATGAGGTCGATACATGGGCACTATTTCTCATTAGATGCAAGCAAGACCTCAGGCCTTGCAGAGGCACATCAAGAGCATATAAACTACTCTTTTATTCTGACCCCTTATTTTCCATAACCAATACTAATGAAGCAGCTTGCAACCAGTCCCGTCTTTGCCACCAAATGTAACACTTTTCCAGGAAATAGCCGGCCAATCTTCTATCGTCCATCATCTGCATGCATGATTGTCTGACTTGTTCCTGATCTGCACTCTTAACGTTAATAAACCGAAGCTTCAACGCCTTCATGTTAGGACATGGCAGTTTCCCTGTAACATGCTTGACCACAGAAAGCCTGACCAAATCTGTGAATAAGACCGTTGAGTGTTCGAGCACTAGCTCAAGTTGTTCTACCTCATCCTTGTATTCCACCCACTCCAGCCATCTTTGGTCATCACGACCAATGCGAAATTTGAATACTTTTGCATGGACCCTTTGAAATACACTGAATCCCCCTTGGTCATAGTGAGAATCATGCCATGTTGATCGAAACTCCCATGCGTCCAGGAGTGGAAAATCGAAATTGGCGAGCAGGACAGGCAGTTTCTTGAGAGCGTTCTGAGCGAACGCTATACAGGCACAAGCGGGCATCCCCACCTTTCCTTTGAATGATTCAGACAAGCTATGTTCATCTACTGCAAACTTCTGCAACTGTGTAAAGACTAGCCCGCCCATCCATGAAAGTGTCGAGTACCAAAGAGACAGCTTTCTGAGAGTATGAACCAAAGGGAGGTCAACATCATGGGCGAGGGGTGGGACATCCACATGTACTAGCTCGAGTTCTCTCAGTTTATGAAAGGAGGGGAGTACATTCAGCACCAGCACCGGCCTCTCCTCATCATCTATGGAGCCGTTAATTTTAAGGACTTGTAGATGATAAAGAATGGGGCCAAGAAGGGCATTCTCATGGATAGTACTCGTCCAAGTCCATGTTTCTAGGGAAAGGTGGCTGATGTGGCCATGCTGCGGGACACCAAGACATGTAAAAACTTCTGGTAATTGTTGCAGTGTTGCATTCAGTGACTCCCAGGTGTGCATAAATGACTTGAAATGAACGTGCAACTGAAGTGGGGTTGCTGTTTTCCCTCTAGACCAACCCAAGGCAAGCAGTAGGGGAAGGAAGTCGTTGTTATACCCCGGCCGCAGCCACTGTTGGTATTTCAGGTCCAAAATCCTCAAGAATGGGCAAATAGTGCATCTCCATCCTGTTGTATTCTCCCTGAATAGCTCTCTCCAGTCAAACTTCAATTCACCCGTTAGCTGGTTCCCAGGCCGGGGAAGAAGTCCTTTGAAGAAGTGCTTCCCCAGTGCAGATGGTCTTGGAAGGTCTAGTTTGAGCTCTACTAGCCCTGGGAGCAGTTGTAGTACTGATAATAGTACCTTCTCTTTGCATACAACACTGAGAGAGAGAGAGATTTGGGTTGAAATGCCATTCCAAATCCTGCCCTGACAAGTTGAACCATCTGTGCGTTGCCTGTGTATAGGCTCCATGCATTACTCTTGACCGTCAGATGGCCAAGGGCCGGTACAGAGAACTGCCCAATAGGAGAGATATTCCAATTCTCGAAATGAACTTTTGTACATGCTGGTAACTGGACACCGTGATATAGAGAGGGGCCAGTAGATGGAGCAATGATGGTACAGTTCTCAAGTTGGGGGAACACCCGGCTCCCCATCCACTGAATGGAGACAGCTTTGAGGTGGAGATGGTGAAGAGTGTGAGCAAGTGGGAGGGGAGAGCTGTTGTCAATGATAGGAAGGAGTAGATTAGTGAGGTCAAGCACTTCGAGTTGCATGAAATGAGGAAGCAGGTCAACCGGGCGGTTCATCTTTGGAACCTTGGCTATGAAGGTGGTAAGAGAACAGTATATAGAGACATGGACTGGTTGAAGGAGATATTGAACAGCGGGAAGAGAGTGGATCTCCATTGACACGAGCTTTCCCACTGCTGTTGTGGCAACATTCTGCAGGAGTAGCCTGAGGAGAGGGGAGAGTACTGATGATTTGATGTTGAGCTGCCTGAGCTGCCTGATAGGCTGGAGCTGTATCGAAAGAGGAGCATGACTGGATTGGGCATCTTGCTCATGTTGGGCCTTAGAACAGACTGTTAGGGTATCCCATTGAGATGTCTTGTTACCAGCCATAGCAAGGGATGAGAGTAGTCTTTCTGCCATGCATTCGACCTTGTCAAGGTCAATCGTCACAGCCAATGGGTGTGTACCTGCCAAACTCAATAACTTCTGCACACCCTCTGGTGTATTCCTTGCTCCCAAATCAATGGAAGCCCAGGCACTAGTTATTCCTTCAATAATTTTGTACCAGCGCCGGCACACAAGCATCAATCCTTCACGCTCCTCCCCAACATCAAGAGCAACGCAGAATATCTCCCTTATGATTTCTACAGGAAGGGAATAGATGGGAATTGCAGAGCACATCTGCTTGTAGTGCTGCTGCTCGAGAGCCCTGAGGGCGGCTTGATCATCCATGATTTCGGAGTGGCATTGTTGGTACGTTGCATGGAGCGCTGCTGCACGCGTTTTCTTTTGATCAGAAAGAAGCAAGATCAACCACTCAAACCGTGCACTAAGACCAGCATGGGACGGAGGGGCACTGGCCATGTACCAACTGCGAGCGATGATCGTTCCAACACAACTCTCGATATTACCGCCCGATCATCCGTGAAAGTGACTGAATGTTGACATTGCTTTGATAGCGCAAATCTACCAAGTTGAGCTTCGAGCGCAAAGGTTGGGGCACAAGTGTGCGGTAGCGCTCAACCCCAGGGCGATCAGCCGGCGCCAGCTCGCTTATTGGCTGTCTCGCATTCAGAGGATCGATTGTTGATAGATCCGCAAACAGATCTGTAGGTCAAGGGTGGTATCAACGATAACGTCCGAGTCCATACTGGCCAGGCTAGGCTCCAGCCATAGCCCCGCGATGGCAGTACTGCAGTGCAATGAATAGTCACCTGCGATTCAATAAACTTTCAATTTTAACCCATGACAAGCTACAAATCGCTATCCACTGCATCTGGGTGCGACCTCCATGGCGGTGGGTGGGCACACAAATGTAGGTCCAGCCTCCGTATCTTGCTTGGTCCAACATGTTCCGACGCGTTAAACGAATGTCCTAACAAGAGAAGGCGTGAATCATATGGCACGACCACACGATTAATCTTTGTACTTGTTAATCGCGTTGAGACGCGTAACATAGGAGTGAGGGCCGTGATGAAAAAGACGAACCTGCAAAGAACCCTGTACCACCCTAGAATTCGCTGCCTAGTTTAGGGATGCGGAATCACCACAAACAGGGTGCTCAAGTTCTTGCTCTTTCCGATTCAAGACTGGTCCGGTTCCTCGCGCAAGTTCGCACAATGGTGTACACTCGGAACAGCATTTATGGTTATATTCGATTTGATCTCGTTCTAAGTTTACAATGGACTACCAGTTGCCTTTACCTTTCTTGTGGTTTCCTCACGCTTCGGAAGCTCCTCCGCCAGATCCTTGTATGTGATAGCATACTTTGATTGGGCACTCCTCCTATGTGTACTTCAGTGGTCTCTGTGCACCTCTCTCAGGAGTGGCTTTGCATGGCCGCAGTAGTGCTTGTCTCTTACCTCAATCAGCATGGCCCGTGAACGGCCCTCGAAACCCCGAAAGGTTATTATCACAGTCAGTAGTATAGCAGAGGCAATCGATGCTCCGCCTCTAACGACTGACAAATTCCGTTATCGTGCGGTAGAATGACGACGGTCCGCCGTGCGCCGAATCGCCATACCTTTTTGGCCTCTACATGGAATTAACACGAAAGCTCGGTACGGTATCTATACGACTGTTGTGTGATATCGGATCTGAGCCGGGCTCTTCAGGCTGGGATGTACAAGTTGTCATTCCCAGTAGCCAGAAAAGCTGGATCGGTTCGTCATCACTACTTCACCGAGGTATTCGACACCTATTTGACCACTGGCAACCCCATTGTAGGCAAGGCGTTTCACATTCGAGATACCATCAAAGGTCGATACTATTATCCACGTGAACCGGGTATGTCTAGCACCGATTTACGCATGCAGGAGAAATGTAATACCCTACGGCCACTCCCATGTCCCTGTCTCCAGCAATGCCGTCCGTTTGCTCCAGTCCATGGTCTTCCTCACTTCGATTTAGGCACTGACATTTATGACGTTGACTCCAGACGGTCAAGGGGAGATATCGAATATGTCAAGGCCTCTGAAGCCCGGTGAGGTCGGAGAATGGATCCTCCTAGACGGCGTATGTCCCACTCCAAGGATTTCTCGCCCTTTCCCTTGACTACGCCGCTTTAGACGCCTGCGACATGTGCCAACATTTCACTGCACAATCTCTTCCCTGGTGAAGTAGACCTCGTCATTTCCGGTCCTAACTATGGTCGGAAGTACGTTAGTCCGTGAAAGGATTTCATAATTCTGACGAATATTCTCCAGCACCTCTGGTATGACCTCTTCTGACACCCTCTCAAAGCATCTCACCAGCCCTTTCAGCTGCTTTTGCGCTTGCATCGGGGACTTTGGGAGCCGCGCTAAGCGCCGCACTTTCCAAAGTACAACCATGTCTCTCAGAAAGGTCACTAAAGTGCTTACATTAACCTCCAGATACGCGCGATTGCCCTCTCATATGGAAACTTTCAGTACCCCACACCTCCTGAATTCCTCGAGCCAGCAAACTCGCTGTCTGCTCGAATCATCTACTCATTATGGAATGATTGGGGTCGTGACGAAGACCCTACGCCTTTGAAAGCATTCACTATTGAGCATTTGCAGGAGGATGCTCAGAAGGAACCGGCATTAAAGCAAACACGCGGGTTACGAGAGGGCGAGGTCGACCTTTATGCGGTCAACGTGCCAATGGTTCCAGCTTTGGTAAAACCAGAGGGCGTTCGAATCGTCTGGACGCGATTGTGGAGGAATGTCTATGGTCGTCTCTTCGAGAATCAACCTGCTCTAACGTTGCAAGAACAAGTTCCTCGTCCAGCGATAGAAACCAAAGCGGAGGACCCCTCCGAAGCTAAATACAGCGCCGAGGAAGCTGAAGAGGATCACAGACTCATCTTCACATTCAATCCGGATTTCAAGGACCTCGTGCATCCTGAACTCAGTACTCTACCGATTGGCACTGATGCATGGGCAATTCACCACGATCTTGTGAGTGTCACCCCGCTTCGGGCTTCGTTTGCGGAGCCCGGAGCAGGAAGCATGGGATTCGGGAGCGAGTGGCAGGAAAGCCCGCTTGGTGGACCGTGGGCTGGGGAAGGCAGGTATTGGGACATCTGAGCGTTTGTGACGTGGCAGGCCGGGACCGGTCGACTTGCCTCATTTATATAGGGACTTGCTGCATGCTGCATTTAAACTATCAACCCCTTCATAAACATGTCGTTCGATGCGTCACGCCTCTCCCATAATCTTTCGCAAACGAGATGCGCCGTTATGCGCAGAATATAGTGCTGATGGCATGGTAATAAAGCTCAAGAAGATCAGCCAAATCTACTCCGACTACGGCGGATATGTCTCGTGTGCTCAGATGGATTTCTCAATGACTTCTGGACCCACAATTGGGGTCATTGCTCTCCCACTTGGACGCAGGACCCTGGACGTCGCTGGGCCACTATAAACCGTATGAGAATATCAAATACATTGCAAATGATATGATCATTATATATCAACGCCGTGTGGCGATCCTACGACCTCTGAAAGGGTACGTTTTGCCTCGACAGCGATAAGAATAATAAAACTAAAAACAATTTTATACTTTTGTTATTATTGTTGTTAACGAGTAAGACCCTCAAAGTGGAGAGAGAGAGATCTATATTTTTCCGTGGTTTCACATTACGGGACCAAGACGCCACCTGGCCAGCAGCCTACGAATCCGTGCGCAGGGGATATGACGTGAGGGGACGTATTTACAACATGGTTTACAGGTATGGTCTCCAGGGTGCGCTGCCTGGTTATGTATAGGACGTGTGTTCTCTTGTTGTTTGTGCTCGCTGTGTGTGGTGTTTCGCACTGGTTTGTAGGTAGTGTTGCCTATGGGTTTGCCTAGGTCTTTTGCTTCTGGAACGCCTTGCTCTTCTTGACAAACTCGGCTAGGGCATCTATTCCCGCCTTTGTACCAAAAATCGTTGCTAGCTGGCGGTCTGGGGCTCCCTCGTGAATTATGCTCCGGTGTTCTTCGTATGTTTGGCATTCGAAAACTATGTGCTTGCGCGTCTGGAGTTCCTCGTCGCATGGGCAAGAAACGGGTTCTTGTATGTTGTGTGTCTGGTAGTACTCTCCGAAGTATCCGTGCACGGTTCGTGCTTGTGTCACCCTCAAAGTGGAGGTGAACGGGTGGAACGCGACAGGAGAGGAACACAAAGCTGATTATTCATTCACTATGTATTTACCATTTGTCATCACCTACCTGTCCAGTGACTGAAATTACCTCATATTTGTCATATTGAATATGACGTGGGACACGAACCGGCGACCGAGTCCCTCCTGTTAGCCCCTAATGCGCATAGCTCATATAAACAGGTTTGACGCGTGCTCCAGGGCGGTGTGAGCGACAGCTGCAGCCCGGCGCGTGACAGTATATAGGTGAGTGAGCGAATGTTTATGTGTTCCACAAGCCATTCTTTGTAAAGTGTGAATGGTGAATGGTCGGCGGGTTCTTGACCCACTCCCACACTTCCCTGACCACAGCCAAACGAGCGACGCGTCCTTCAGAAGGCCAAAGTATCAGAGAAACGTAAATCCGCGCACAATGCAAATGTCGACACCGTATCAGAATATGACCTGTGTGTAACGGAGCTCAGCGGTGAAACAACAGAAGCAAGTGATATATTGTACCTGCGCATAACAAGCTACAGATACGTCACAATCAGTAACAAGCGATGGAAGTATTCGGCGGGAGGGAACTCACGTTCAGCGGTGGTCCAACAGAAATAACTTGAGGCGACGAGTTCCCATACAACGAGAATCATTACTATTCAGCGGGCACAGCTACCTAGTCGGATCATGCATTAAGCACAGCCAAAACTGATGTCGGTGGAGCGAGTGCGCTTCAGGTCGCACCTACTGATCTCCTGCGGTGCACGCCATCATGTGGTGTCCATACTGCGGCGATAGGTTCGGGTCCGGTACCAAACGGTCTACGATGTGTCTGTGTTCTGCACCCCGATGGCGCGCGTACACACGGCGACTTCGTCGGGGACAGGCCGACGTTTGTCAAAGTCGACGGTCTGCATAATATATAGTCCAAACGGGCTGTGTGGGCGGTTCTCTGCATCTTACTTTACTTCACCCTCTCTGGCTGGCAACCGTCTTTCGCAAAAAACCGGCGGCCTGCTTCTCTTCCAGCATCCCTCGTTTGGTCCCCCCCGCCGTTGAAGTAGGCGTCCCGCAATACAACCCATGTTGTCGCATGTCCTTAGTGTCTTGGTGTTGGCTGCTGGTTTGGTCTCAGCCAAACAGCGGACGTTTGACCTCACCATAACGAAGGGCAGCGTCTCTCCCGATGGTACGGGGCTTCAATCACTTGTTTGCAACCTCTGATTTTTCTCTAGGCTTTACGCGACAAGCCTTCCTAATCAACGGGATCACCCCGGGTACGAATGCCTCCCAAGGAAGACCAGACATAGGGTTGAACTTGCAATAGGTCCGGACATCACTGTAGATTTAAATGACGATGTGGAAGTCAACGTGAAGAACAGCAGCCCAGACGGCATCACCGTTCATGTACGACCTGCATCCTCCACGCTCCACGTTGTGAACCGCACTCCTCACACCTTTCAGTTCCATGGCATCAAGCAGCAAGGTACCATGTTCAGTGATGGCGTGCCCGGGGTCACTCAAGAGTACAATTGGATATTCAAGCTGGTAGCCAAGGACTAATATTATCTTAGGTTAATTCAACCCGGACAAACATTCCACTACAAATGGAAGGCTACAGATGCCGGTGCATATTGGTATCACGCTCACACTCGTTCTCGCTATTCGGATGGCCTCCGTGGAACAATTTACGTCCGTTCGTTCATTGCGGATCCGAACTTCTACAAGACAATTTCATCAAAAGGCCTCGATATGGTTGCTCTCGAAATTGCACACTATACTCCCAATTGGATCAAGATTAACGAGTGGCAGCACTTTGATTCGGAGACGGAATTGAGCCTCCTCAACGCGACTGGCATCGAAGCCCTCTGCGCTAGTTCCATGTTGGTCAACGGTGTCGGACAGCAAATTTGCTTGCCTCCTTCAGCGTATGAACCATACGCTATCCCCGGGTTACTCCCCACCTTCACCAACAAAGGTTGCGCTCCTCCGGATAACCCTATCACCCAGTTTCCTGGTTCGAGACCTGACTTGGTCACTGATACCTCCATCTTTTTCAATTGCACTCCCCATGAAACCTCACTCCCTATCATTAGGGTTGACCCATTCCTCCGTTTTGCTGCAATTAGCATCGTGAATATGGGTGGGATGTGGGATGTAAAAGGTCCGTATACGGTTTATGAACATTCCATACACTCCCTGACCGCCGGTACAGTGAGCATCGACAATCATAAGATGTGGATCTACGCTGCCGATGGTCAATTGGTCGTTCCTCAAGAGGTTGACGCTGTCAATGTCCCGCTTGGAGAGCGCTTCCAGGCATTCGTGAAGTCCGTTTTTCTTGGACACCATATCTTAAGCTTGCTGATTATGACGTTTGCTAGGCTGGACCAGACTCCCGGTGATTACACAATCAGAAGTTCTGCCAATGTCTTTCCCCAGAAAATCTCTGGTTACGCTGGTCAGTCACGCCGCTTTTGAACACGGTCATCCTCACGCGCTCATCTCAATAACCAGTTCTTTCATACAAGCGACGCCGCAGTTATCGCAACATTATCCGACGTCTTATGGATCTCAAACCCCGTCAAACTAGTGCGCAAGAGGATGCCTCCCCAGCGAGTGTCCAGTCTAACGGTGTTCCTCCTTCGACGCCTGGCACTAAGATGGGATACGGATCAGAGATGATCAACAGTGGTATTGAACTCAACTCTGCCAACTTGGTACCGTACCCCGCTTCTGTACGCCCTCCGGCCACGGCAGACAAGTTAATCGTGATGGAACTTGGCCGTCCGAGTACCGCCGTTAACGTCTTGAATAAGGACCCTTTCTCCCCATTCTTAGAGTTGCAACAACCCCTTCTGTTCGATCCATCTCGGGCGGCCACCCTGTCACCCAACCTTGTTCCGAGCTATCCCGTTGGTACGGTTGTCGATCTGGTCTTCGTCGCCAACCCGTTGTCACCTCCACATTCGATCCACAAGCACGGAAACAAGGCGTTCGTCATCGGGCGGGGCAGCGGCGCTTGGGTCTGGAACTCGGTCGCTGAGGCACAAGCCGCCAATCCCGGTTATTTCAATCTGAACAACCCGCCTTTGCGAGACGGATACGTGACTGATGCTGCGCTCGGAGCCCCTACTTGGCTCGTGATTCGCTTCAAGTCGGAGCAGCCTGCGCCCGTCACAGTACACTGTACGTCACGATCGATGGGCCACTCTCTTGATCTGAGGTCTAATTATGCATTATTTTAGGCCACATTCAATTGCATTCCTCCACTGGCATGGTTGCCGTCCTCATGGAAGGCGCAGATAACTTCCCGCCGGTCCCGACCGGATTGATAAGTTAAGGGTAGTGGGATTCTCAATACATGATATCATGCCCATCACGTCCGTTTCTCTCTCTCTTCTTCTTTCGTCCCCTGGCGAGGACCGCGAGAATAGAATCGCGGCTCATTTAATGACGATTTTTCTCTCTCTGTCATTTTTCTTGTTACAACTAGTTACCTTGGACACTCTTGCATCTCCCATACGAGATTGACAACTTCCGGAAGTACAGGAAGCCATTCTTTAGTTTCAGAAATTATCGAGTGTGCTCAGCTCCACGATTGCAATATATGGTATATTCTGCGCTTACTAGGGTACTCGTTATTAGTGCGGCGACCATGTAACAGGGGCTTCGGCCAAAGTCCGCCAATTTTTAAAGTCCGCGATTGCGCCATCGCGGTCACAGGTGAGCAAGCGCGGAAGCTCTATTTCGCCACTGTCAGACCTTTTATTTACCCACAACTTGTTCTCCGACCACAATCTCGCTCGCCGATGTCGTCGCTGGAGGGGACCACGGGAAGCAAGGAAATGATTCTTGTAGTCCAAGGAACGCTCAGCAACGATCTTCCTCGCTTTACTCTCTACTCACTATGCTCTGCGTGGAATTGGAGCCTTCCTCCTCATCGTAGGCTCCTCGTCGTAGGGGAGCGCGGTTGGGGACAATGTCGACCAAAGATGCCAAAGATGGAAATCGGTCTCACACCATGTTCCAGTCCTGCATGACGTCAGACACCTCATGATCTTGCAGAAAACCTCTATTGCGCTCGCTGGGCGGCATCACGAGGCGCGACTGGCGCGTAAGCCATCTGCTTCGTGTGGATGGCCTCCTGCTTCGTTTTAATGGCCTTGGGATGGCTCTTCGTATGCTCCGAAGGGGTTCGGCCACCCTATTCACTGTGTTTCGAAAGCAAGAACCCCGCCGACCGGGCATGCAGCCGATTCCAGCAACACTGTCATAGGTCGACCAGTCCACATGGAGCACGTTGCATGAAGAATCAAGGGACCAGGGAGCGAAGCTGTAAGGGGCGAAAGCTACAGAAGTGCAGATGGTGGAGAGGTACGGGACGTGGGTGGTTGACGGCGGAATTATCGGAAGGAATTACCCGCACGCACAATGGTAGCAAGCAGCTCCTCTCAAGATTCTACGTTGCTTCCAGCTTGCATGACGGTGCCATCGGGTCGCCCCGGTTGAATCCTCGCGGAGTGCAGTCCGAACATCGTTCTGTACTCACCAAATTGGCCAGTCACATAGCAGGGTACCATTAGCCTTGGTGGATCTCAGGTCCCTGAGTCTCACGACGCGCCCCTGCTTCAATCATCTGCGGGGCCCAGGGATCACCAGACTTCGGTTCCGGGGGCTGAGCTACGCAGAGCGGTGTACTAAGCGACATACGGATCAACCCCATTCCCCTTGATCGCTCTGTGGCCCTTGGCCGTCGTTCCACTTCGGAACACGATCGTGGAGCTCCTCCCGAGTCACTCGTTTGCAAATGTGACTCTTCCACATCCCCAAATATCCTCATTCCCGTGGTTATGGAGCGGAGACCGGTGCGGGGTACAGGGAAGCGGGAAGTCAATCTAACTGGTACCGACTCGCGGCGACTTTAGTTTACGTCACTCCCTTCGGTTTCTCCTATATAGAGGTTACTCCCATACTGCTAGACTGTAGCCCACGTCCCCTCATTGCGCAATGCCCTCCAAGCCGGTTCTCTCGTTCTCTCCACTCCGTGACAGACTCGACCGCAGTTTTACCCGATCTCCTTCGCAACCCTCCTCAGAATCCTCCAAACAAGACTTCAAGCTTGCGCTCCGCGAGTTTGAAGAGCAAAACTCCGATTATGTGGCCGATGCTGAGCTCCGCGCTCTGCGCTCCACCGAGTTTAGTCGCCTAGAATCCTCAGGAACAGTGTACGTGGACTATATGGGAGGTAGTTTGTACCCAGAGTCCCTCGTCTCCCGCCATCTCGAGCTCCTGAAAACTGGAGTGTTTGGGAACACTCACTCGGACTCCCCAACGTACGTTACCTTTTGTTGAGGATTATACCTCGTTCTGATACCGCTATGCCCATCCCAGGTCAATGCTCTCCGACTCCCACATCAAGGCAGCCCGCGCTGCAGTGCTCGACTTCTTTGATGCACCTCCGCAGGAATACGTCTGCATCTTCACGGGCAACGCAACTGGGGCGCTCAAGCTCGTCGGTGAAGCATACCCCTTCTCCAGTCGATCCTCCTATGTCTTGCCAGCCGATTGTCATAACAGTGTCAATGGCATTCGGCGATTCGCGCATTCCGCCGGCGCAGAGGTTTTATATTTGGACGCTTTACATCATGGAGGGTTTGATGAGGCAAGGATGAGGGTTTGTGTTCATTGTCTAGGCTCTCTCCCATCGGGCTGATTCGCTCCACAGGAGGTCCTTGTTGCACGACGGTCATCAGACTCACCGATTCACTCACTTCTCGCAATCACCGGCCAATCCAATGTTACGGGCCACCGACCCAACCTTTCCACAGTTGTTCCATTCGCCAGGCTCCAAGGTTTCGATATCCTCCTCGACGCCGCTGCCTTGGCCTCTTCCTCACGCATTTCATTACGCGAGTTAAACTGCGGGGTCGATGCCATGGCAGTCAGCTTTTACAAAATGTTCGGGTATCCCACTGGGGTTGGGGCTTTGGTCGCCAGGAAGTCGTTCCTTGCTAAGCTGCGCAGACCTTACTTCGGTGGAGGTACAGTTGAAGTTGTCCAATGTCCTGGAACAATTGTACACGAAAGTCCCGTACAGTACGAGCGATTTGAGGTTCGTGGTCTCACAACGTTCGGTGGAGCGGAGTATCTGACCATGTTAACAGGAAGGAACCCTGAACTACACGACACTACCGGCCATTGTTAACGGCATACAATTCCTTCAGAAGTATCTTCCATCTTTGCCAGCTCGACTGGGCACCCTTCACCGTTATCTCTATGAGTCGCTCTCATCTCTACGCTATGCCAACGGAGCACCTCTCGTAAAAATACATTCTGCGGAACCAATCAAGCGCTCATGGGTGGCCCCCAGCCGCGGCTCTTATCGACCCTTGACGCCGCCTGCGACTCCTGAACGTGAGACCAACCCCGACCTCTTCGATGACCCAGTCAACTCAAAACGGTCAAACTCACAAACGTCAGCGCCTACCCTCGGCTCGTATGGTTATGTCCTGGCGTGTACATTCCTCTCTCCAACGGGCGACGCCCTCCCGTTATCATTTGTTTCCCACCGCGCCGCGACCTCAAACATCTCGCTCCGCACAGGTTGTGTGTGCAATCCTGGTGGTGCAGCAGCCCTCCTCGGCATGCAAGCGCAGATGGAGTGCATCGATGAGCTCATCGCGCGTGAAGGATGGAAAGATCAAGTCGGAGTCGTGCGTTTGAGCCTGGGTATTGGCAACGACTTTGAAGATGTCTGGAAAGTGGTGCAGTGGGCAAAAGGACTGACCACTGAAAAATTGCTTGAACGGGAGGTCACTCAGTGGAAGATGACCTCACGGGCAAAGGATGCACACTCAAGAGAAATCGCCATGTATATGCTTACGCTCCTTATGTATTTCTATGGCGCATTAGTTGTTCTCTTTTCCACCAGTATATATTGATAATGTATAGAACCAGAGAATGAGCCGTGTTTGATTCAAAAATGGAGTTTCTTGATAAACCAGTCGCTCCATGGCTTACTGCACCGGTACAAACGAGATCGCCTGTCAGGATAGCTGACCACCTCTGGGTATGTGTGAGCATAGCCAGTCGATCCGGTGGCTGAGCTGATCCAAAAGATACAGGTAATCGCGCGTTGGGTGTAGTGAGGTTAGGTTGTTGTGCTCAGACCGGAGGTCTTAAGAAGGGCAAAAATTTTCAAAGGCAAGGCCAACCTTAGCTTCGAAGAACAGTCAGAAGAGCAAGACTTCAAATACTTAGGGGCCTGCCTGAAGTCCCGCCGGGAGACATGCCCAAAGAGATGGACCTTGTTCAGCTCGAGCAGAGAAATTTTTAGAAGGGCATCAATCGGCGTCGTTCAGTGACAACTGCTTCGACTTCTTGGTCTCCGACGTCCCTCCCTTCGTCTACGTCCATCACGTCAGGATCCACCCAACCTTCCAAGTAGTCTTCAATGTCGCGCCGTATTCGTATTTGCCTCTCGACCATGGTGGCGAACAGCTCATCCAATTGTGCCGATCTGAACACACTCCGTAAGGGGCCGAAGGCAGTCAGATAGATCGCTGGCAGGACGTTAGCCGGTGGCGAGGAACTTCGGAGAAGAGAGAACCCACTCTTCACCCACGGGCAGAATACAAGTGACCGGTAAAGCAGGACTTTGGCGCGACCTAACTCACCGAGCCGGATTTCGAAGGCAATGTAGACCTTCCATAGAAGTGGACTCGTTCGTAGCCTTACGACAAGTCAATGCAGTCCCCGAATCACTCCGTGTGGGCACATACCTTTCCGAAGATACTGCCTTCTCCAACTTCGCACGCACTCTTTCAGGCCCCCACCTCCCGAGCTCCCAACCTTCCGCCCATACTTCCCACATGACCCGACTTATACCTTTTCCTTGTGAATCTTCATCCAGCAGCGATCGTACGCGGCCCCACACCCCCTGGCCCTTTTCGCTCTCCAGAAAGAGTGCGAGAAGAATCGTATTCTCGGGGTACGACTCCAGACCTTTTTGGACCCTGTTGCGTAGCATGGCCGGTAGCATGGTAGCCTTGAGGGTCACTGTGTAATGGAACAACGTCACGCAACAAGCCACCGTCATGGCTTCATGTGGACGAGATGGTGGCAGCACATTGGCGACTAGGGCATCGAACAGTGCAAGGAAGTGTTCGACGGCGTCTATTGACGTTGTGAGGAGCTCTAGCAAACATCGAGTTTTGACCCATACTCCCCATTCCGAAGACCCGACTTGCTGTGGGTCGAGTTGCGAATGAACAGCACGTTTGACCCGGAGTAAACCGACTCCTTCTACGCTGCCCTCAATTCCAAGAGCGTCGGCGATGAGTTGGACAGCCGAGGCGTTGTTGCCTCGGAGCCAGGCAAATTCGGCGGCGTCGTAAAGAAGGGCCCCATGATCGCTAATCTGGAGTTGGAGTGCCATTGTATAGATTTTTTGAGCTTCATCAAATTTGCCCCGTAACCGTTCCAGACGTGCGTGAGAGCCCCATAGCTGGACGGAATATCGTTGAGTTTCGAGCAATTTCTTTGAGAGTTTGAGTGCACTTGGAGAACGTGAGTGTCTGAGAAACACGGAGAATAAATGAGAAGGCTACCTCTTAGTGGATATTGAGGCCTCCCAAGCTACGGCCATCGAATCCCATTCCACCTTCGTCGCCTCATCGGCCATGGTTGTACGAAGTTGCTCAAATGTCCATCTGATAGAGCTCACAGAGGGTCCATAGGATTCTCCTTCCCATAAACGGTGCTCGCAAGTCCTTCCTATGCCGTCCAACCACCCTCGAGTGCCATACCCCCAAAGATGAACGGGGCCGAACCCAGAAGCAACTCGATGTTCCATGCCAACAGTAGTTCCTGAAATTGATTCCCATGTAATGGTGCTTGAGACTTCCAGAGGTGGGAAGAGAGACAACGGAATTGATGGCCAGCCAGCATTGGTGCTGAGATTCCAGAGCGATGCATCGACAACTCGCTCGGAGGGTGGTCTGTAAGATGCGGATGGTGATGAGAGGCAGTGGTCGTCTATACCAGGGATTGGAACCCCTAGAAAAGCCAAGAACGCCAGTCGAAGACATTCCTTCCCTCGATCCGTTGTGACGTCCATCAAGTAGTCTTGCAAGTCGAAGAACATGACCGTAGAATAAGGGTCCTGTTTTGACTCGTTCCACGACCGGGTTGAGAAGCGACCGGAGGTCTCTCGCAAGCTCTCTTCCTTGACCCAACTAACGAATGAGTCATTGTCTATGACTCGATCATGCTCTTCTGAGGTTTGAGACCGTTGTTTTGAACTTGTTCGATTTACTGTCCAGCTAGCCCAGCCCGTGGCATCCGCCTCGGCAAACCTGGGCACTTCAGAGTCCCAGAATGCTTCCAGTTCAGCAACTTTCCCCTTGAGACTGGCGGATGACAATGTCTCCGGACAAAAGAATGTCCTAGATCATGATAAGAAATTGAGCTTCGCTCTGATAGAGCACCTACAGTTCCATCTGAGCCTGGAATATGCCCATGGCTTGCTCGGAGTAACCTAGGGATCAAGGTCAGAAATCATTAAGGGCTACAAGGTCCGCTGCTCACCACTCTCGTGAAGGTAGACACAAAGTCTCCAAAGCAGCCGCACTCGAATCACTTCTGCCTCGCCAATGTCAAAAACCGCGAACACCCGGCGAAAACCTGGAAGAAAGTCGTCCACATTTTTCGCGTTTCGCATAGTCCAGCTCAACCACGCGCTCCATATCATTTCCCGATTACCGAGGTCGATCCCTGGTCCACCAAGGGCTACCAAAGCGGCCTCCCACTCTTTTGCTTGCTCATCCCTCTTCCATATTTCCTCGCCTGCCTCCATATATGCAACTCGTAGTCGTACAGAGGTTCGATTTTGAGGGTGTGCGTCAAGAGCGCGCTTGAGCATCGCCAGAGAGATTTCTGCCCTTGCTATTGAGCCCCTCCGGGCGGTAATGGGGCTTTCGGCAATGGAAAGGCGGATGAGGGAGAACCACGAGTCGATCAGGGTGGGGTCGCGAGTCAGAATGGCTTCTAGCTCTTTAATGGCTTCTTGTTGAGCGGTAAGATGTATACGAGGTTCCCTATTGGGACTCTCCTCGTCTTCTGACGTAAGCCCATGAACGGGGTCGGTATGTTCGGAATCAGAATCATGGGGTCGTGCCTCGCTTGCAATTATAGCACGGTAAGACGTCAAGGGATCCTCTGGTGCGTGCCTCCTAGAGGTAACTTTGATAAAATCCAGGTCTGCTGGCGGTTGAGGCGTCGAAGGAGTATGCAGGCGTTTGGCTGCCGTTCCCGCAAATGTCGCGAGAAATTTGGCATCTGAATATCGTGGAACCTGGCACTCATCAGTCAAAGAAGTAGAATTGGAAGGATCAACCTCACTGCACCTTGACTCGGCCGCGTCGACCAATATCCACACCATCGGTGTGCCACGAGCCTTGGACTTCATAGCCAGAAGGGAGCCCGAGGATACGCTTTCCTACAGAAGGGAAATTTATAATGACCCCAAGTGAATGGTGCAGAACTCACGTTCTGCTCTCCGAAATTTGGGAACATCGCCTTTGTACAGTTTTCCGTAGGTGATATTCAATGGGTCACCTTTGAAATCAGAGAACCAAAGCTGCGTTCCAGGTTTAGATCCGGGCTCTCGTCCCTCAGCCAGCAAACGATCCTGGCGGTCCTTGTTTTGCTCGTCATCCTCCAGGCGCCACCTCCGCTCATTGTCTTTCCCTCTACGGCGTTTTTTATCACGCCTCTCCCTGTCTCTATCACGTTTGGAGCTCCGTTCACGAGAGCTCGACCGGGACCGGGACCGCTTTCTCTCTTTCTTGTGTTCTCGGCCCTTGTCTCTTTCCTTTTCGCGTTTCCTACGTTCCTTCTGATCTTGAAACCGTTTCGGAGCGTCCTGCTCAGGCTCCGGAAAGCTCGCAAACGAGGGAAAGGACGAGGTCATGGACGAAGACTTGACGTTCTATTTGTCCCGGTACTTGCCCAGCGTTCGACGATGGCCTCGGGATCAGGTGTCGCTCTACCCCTCAGGAAGGCGTTTCACGGGAGTGGACGCGCCGTTGTGGACGCGTATGGGGAGACAGCCCATTTCTCCGAATTGTCCTTCACGTATCCCTTGAAACTCATCGCACCGCGTATGATCACGAGCTACGGACAGGAAGCCGCACAACGTACCTCCATATTGTACATGCTGTCCTATGGAGGAGGACTAGTAGGAGGGGACAAGATCGAGCTTGACATCCACGTCGGAGCGAATACCAAACTTGTGGCTCTAACGCAGGTGACGAATGTTGTAGATGATATCAAAGGTATGGAAACTGATAACTTTATAGTAGGGATCAACCAAAGTCTTTCGTGCGCGACCCGAGAATCGATTGTCAAACGAGCAGCTTGGATCAGACCGTCGAGATACATCCAGTACATCAAGTCAAACGGTACAACGACTCTTTGCAATGATAGGACCATCAGCCGTCCTGGTACTCCTCCCCGATCCGGTCACCCCATTCAGAGACGCAGCATACTCGCAAGCCCAATCATTCATTCTCGACCCAGGCGCCAGTACGCACTCATATTTACCCACCACTGGCATATATTATTGACTTATGCTTTCCCGGCGCAGACGGCGGCTCCCTTGTCCTCCTCGACTGGTTCACCTCCGGCCGCATGGCAATCGGCGAAGAATGGTGTTTCACCCGGTACAGGAGCGCCAACGAGATCCACATCGGCACGGAACGCGTAGCGCGGGATGTGCTACTCCTCTCCCAAGCCCAGCCCAGTGCAGATTCCTCTGCCCCTTCTTCTACCTCTATCCTCCCTACCACCACCACCTCTCCATCCCTACCTCTACGCACCCTCCGCGCACGCACGATAGCAGACAAACTCGCGCCGTACGCATGCTACGCCACGCTCCTGCTCTTCGGGCCCGCGACAACCACGCTCATGGCGCACTTTGCGAGCGTGTACGATGGAATACGGCAGATGCAAGTGCGCAGGGGGGAGCCAGAGGCCCTTTTGTGGAGTTTCAGCCCGCTGGCGGAGGATCGAGGTTGCATCGTGCGCGTTACGGCAACGGAGACGGATAAGGTGAGGGCGTGGCTTAAGGAGCAGCTGAAGGGGCTTGAGGAGGTTGTTGGGAGGGACGCGTACGCCAGGGCGTTTGTGTGATGTGTGAGTTTTGTGTGGTTACTCAGACCAATTTCGCGGTGTCGTTGGTAGTAAACTCGATTAGACTATACAGTCCATACAGCACCTCCGATTTCATCTTCACACGCATATACATCGCTGGCCCAAACGCGCTCAGATTTGCTCAAAGAAAAGGACAAGCTGGGGAGAGCTACATCCAAAAAACAAAGAAAGATGAGAGAAAGGAAGGAAAGGAAGAAAAAACATCAAAGTTTAATTGAACGTAGTACGTGTGGTAGTTGTAAGGGCGCAACCCGGCTCGAGGTGGTAGAATGAGCTTGTGAACAAAACCAGAAGGGCGGGGACAGGATCGTTCCAGAGCTACATATGGTGGGGTCCGCAAGCAAGCGAGGAGCTTAGTACGGAACAATGTTGCCATTCCTACAGGATTGCCCGATGGTCAGGTCAAAACAAAACGATCGACACTGGCACTTACACCGACTTTACGGGAACCTCAGCAGGGATGTCCTGTCGCTTCACATATGGAACGATATTGCCATTCCTACGGAAATCCCCGACGGTCAGGACAAAACGAAACGAAAATGAACGAAGCACTTACACCGACTTTACGGGGACCTCAGCAGGGATGTCCTGTCGCTTCACGTATGGGACGATGTTGCCGTTCCTATGGGGTTCCACAGCGGTCAGGATGGATGAAATATGAAAACAAATGCAGCAACTTACACCGACTTTACGGGAACCTCCGCGGGGATCTCCTGTCGCTTCACATATGGCACGATGTTGCCGTTCCTATGGAGTTCCCCAGCGGTCAAGATGAAATGAAATATGGAAACAAATGAAGCAACTTACACCGACTTTACGGGAACCTCGGCGGGGATCTCCTGGCGCTTCACGTATGGTACGATGTTGCCGTTCCTATGCAATCCCCCAACGATTAAGACGAAATGAATTATGAAAACGAACGAAGCAACTTACACCGACTTGACAGGGACTTCAGCGGGGATATCCTGGCGCTTCACGTATGGCACGATGTTGCCGTTCCTATGCAGTCCCCCGACGATTAAGATGAAATAAATTATGAAAACAAATGAAGCAACTTACACCGACTTGACAGGAACTTCAGCGGGGATGTCCTGACGCTTCACGTACGGCACGATGTTGCCGTTCCTACGAAATCCCCCGACGATTAAGACGAAATAAATTATGAAAACAAATGGAGAAACTTACACCGACTTGACAGGAACTTCAGCGGGGATGTCCTGGCGTTTGACGTAGGGGACGATGTTGCCATTCCTGTGTTCACCACCGTTAATGCTCATGGCGTGGGTGGGTAAGTAAGTCCGCAAAAGTACGCACACAGACTTGACGGGGACTTCAGCCGGGATCTGACGCTTGGCGTACGGAACGATGTTGCCGTTTCTGTTTGGATGTAACGCGTGAGTACGGCAGGACCACGGCGGACGAGGAGCGGGCGTAGGCCGGGGCGACGTACACAGACTTAACAGGGACTTCGGCGGGGATGTCCTGAGGTGAGCGGTTGATGATCTTGGGGATGACCTTGTCGCGGGCGGCACTGTGCAAGGGTTGGCCCCCCTCCGGTCAGGGATGCCAGCGCTAGTATTCGTGCATTCATTCCTCACTCACAGGTTCGCATCGCTGGTGGGTTACAAAGAGTCAATACATAGACACGGAAAGGAAGTCAACGAAGCAATACGCACTTTCTCTTGTTCTTAGCGCTGTATTCGTATACGGAAATCGTCAGTCTTCTATGAACACACCGTCCCCCGAACACCTTAATACGCACAACTGAATGGGCTCATACGCGGGCAAATCACGAGCGATGTAGTGGACGCCGCTGTAAATGAAAATATCGCGTGTTTCGGTCAGTTGCTAGGGTTCTGTGTCCGCAGTAGATCGAATTGACACACAGAACATTGACATCCCTGGAAGACGGGAAACTGATGAGCCGGATGTCAGCCAGCGGGGAACGGAGCGCGCTCACCGTTGGACGACGCTGGCGTCTTTGCGGAAGGGTGCGGCAGACGCAGCACCAAAGAGGGCGGCAGCGGTGGTGAGGATAGCGAACTTCATGGCGTAGCTGGCGAGCGAATTGGCTGGTTTAAAGTATTACTAGCGAGTGTTCGAGCTGGGTCGTGGCTGGCACGTCCTGCGAAGGCTTTGATGCTTTGGAACAAAGTTTGAAGGGGGTTAGAAGAAAAGGAAGGAGACCACCTGGGATGAGCGAGAGCAAAGAGCGGGTGAGCCGGTAACGAAGGGGTTTAAGTCCTGGCAAGGGCTGTCCTCGCCGCCTCGCCGAGTCGACCTAGGAACAGCCCAGCTGTCAAAGAGGCGCTGAGGCGCTGCTCGCCCATTGACAACCAGTGCGGTTGTTATGTGAAATCAATCATACTACATTAATTACGGTGTTAACAACAGAACAGCAGAACAACAGAGCAACAGAACAGAGTGTGGATGAGGGATGAGGATACAGCGCGCAGCAGCAAATAAAATAATCAAATAAAACCCAGTGAACACAGGGAAAACAAACAAACAAACACACACAGTCGTAAGCAGGTCGTCACACTTCGTCGAAACAGAGAGCTCTATCTAGTAGCCATGCGCCCAATAATAAATGCAGAAAATCAGAGAGGGGGGGCCAGTTTACTTCTCACCACCTACAACGTTCTTGCTCGTCCTGTAGGGTCTACGTAAACGTCACAACCGAGCGCGGGGTCCTTATGCACCGTCTTCGAACCAGGCCCAGGTGGGAGCGGGTCGAGCTGCGCAGACTGGGGCTGCACGTCATCTTCAACCTGGCTAAAATCGAGATCGGCACTGTCCATGTGTTCGCATCAGTACCCAGTTTCATTTGGAACAAAAAGGCCGGGAACAAACGGCTTACCTGAACCCAGGTCGCTTGCCGTTCGCGGCATACACCGTCGTCCAATTCGCACGCGAGCGGTCCTCTGCACACTCGTGGAACGCGCGTAGACATGCCCGCCCGAAGATTTCTTCCAGCAGCGGCGCATTGTTCAGGATCCACTGTGCGGGAGGTACGCCACGCCGTGTGCGGGTGAGCACCACACGCGAGAGGTTCCTGCTACCACTGCTACCACTACCACTACTACCACTACTACCACCACCACCACCACCGTTAATACCGTTGCGGGGTGCTGCGCTGGTGGGTGCGGCAAACTCTTTAGGTAGAGGCGCAGGGGTGTCGTTCCCGAGGCTCATCTCGAACAGAGTTGTCGAGCGTCCGTGATGGTTTTGCGATTGGCCATTAATATGAAGCCCATTTCGATCCGAAACCAAGGGCACGGCCATGTTGAATTTATTGACGAATATGAGGGTATCGTGGACGATGAGGAGCATTCCCGGGATGAGGAGCTGGAGGAGATAAAAAATATCTGTCAAAGTCGAGGCGGCCGCGGAGAGATCGTGGTCGTGTGTAGGAGTAGCGTCATCAAAGGGTTCTAGGACGAGCTCGTGCTTCCGATCGAGGTACGGGTAGAAGAGGAGGGGGTCTTGGAAGATATCTTCAAGCTGCGTGCGGTACTCGATGAATGCGGAGAGTTCTGCGGGAAGCGCGAGAACTGCGCCACCCACGGAAGGGCCAGGGGCAGGAGCAACGGAAGAACTCCTGTGATACGGGTACAGCGCAGAATCGTCGAGGACGGGGGTACCCCCGGCCCCGGCCCCGCTGGTTCGGACACTCTCCAAAAAGCTTACGGCGGCGCTGCTGGAGTTGCTGCCGACCGATCCGGTCCATACGGAATTGATGCTCATACTGCTGGATACAGACGTAGAGAGGTACGAGGGCTCGACGGCGGGCGAACCTGGGGCGACACCCTCGAGGACGCACAATATTCCCGGGGGGAGGCCCGCACGGTCGCCGCGGACCTCGCGGACCTCACGCCAGAGCGTCGACTCGACGAGGCGGTCTTTCCAGCGGAGGAGCGTGGGCACCGCGCGCGCGTAGAGTTCTGCGGGAGACGTGGATGCATCCTGGGCGGCCGGTGAAGATAGAAGGCGGGCGCGCCATGCCTGGATTTTGAGGGGATTGGGTTCGAAGCGCACGTAGGTGTCTTCCATCGCGCTGTGGGGATACTTTGAGAGGAAAGTTGTGTGGTTGGGAGGTGAGGTGGAGACAAAGCGGGCCAGAGAGTTTTTGCCGAGGACTGTACCGTCGCCGTCGCCGTCGCGATAACGGTTGAGGAGACGAAGGAGAACGATGGACGCGAGACTTGGTGGAGATCAAGAACGAGGAATGCGAGCAGGAGGCGAGCAGCAACAGCATGCCTTTATAGGATTGTCATTGTCCATTGTCCAGAAGCATGCGCAACCCATCGCATCGCATTTGATTCTTGATTCGATTAGACGTGCATTACGCATACTCGCCTCTCCGTGTCTGCTCTGCTGTCCGTCTGCTGTCCCTGTCCGTCTGCTGCCTGCTGCCACCCAACACATTTGTCCTGTCCGCAGGCAGCAGCGGCAGCAGCGGCGGAGACAGCAGCAGCAGCAGCAGCAGATTACTTCTCCCAATCTCCGTCGGCCCAGCGCCCAGCACTGGACACTCACCTTCTTTCCCCCCGACGGACGGAGGGAGAACGGCTTGGACCCACATCGAGTAACGAGTCACAATGAACAACTAGAGAGTAGGGACAGATAGGATCTGAGCTTCCCATTGTGTTGTTGATCCGCCCCGCCCCGCCGACTTCTGAGACACCTCCATGGGCGTACGGACGGCCCCGCTCCTCGCTCTTCGCTTCATTGGGTTGGGCAATGGGCTGGGAAGGTCACCCTCTCCTCAAAAGTCGTGTCTGGATACCGGCCGTGGTGGGAGCTTGAGGAGTCGGTCCTACACACGGGGCCCCTCCCTCCGGCGTCCCCGCGGTCGAGGTTCTCAGGTTCTCAGGTTCTGACCACTGGCCACTATCATAGCCCCCTTTGACCACGTACAAGCCCGATTGTGACAGCATTCCACACGCCACCTCGGCCTTCCACCACCGCCAACCATTTACCATTTACCATTTACCATTTACCATTTCAAATCTAATCGCTACAACAAACCAAACCTCATACTCTCTTCCAAATCATACACCGTTCAACTTAATTCTCCCTTTACTCATCCAGCACCTCAACGATCTTTGTTCCCCAGCGCCGTCCCAGACACCGCGTTCTCCCCACTAATAATTTCACCATCGACTGCGATGCCGGTCCCGCAGGTCTGCCCCCGCCTCGCGCAGGCTGCTCTCCACCTTTCGATCTCGACGCCTTCGAGTGCCTCCACAACCCTTCCCTCTGTATCCACCTGACCAGGATGTAGTTTTGTACCCTTTGTACGCAAACTCGCCTATTTCATTTACGCTTGTTGGTGCCACTTTGATCGAGTGGAGGGCGTAAGGCCCGTGGCATATCGCCGTGCGAGAGCGGTAAGAACCTCGCCACACTCCTCGCCCTTTTTCTTGGACCAATCTCAACAACGGTACTCACCAGTAGGTTTCTTCATCGAGATCCTCCCCAGCGCTGCATTCCCCATTCGCCCCCAATCGCTCAACGGCGCGCATGTCCGCCGGGGGTGCACAAGCCCTAGCCCTTGCACAACTCGATTCGATCCGTTCGTCCGCTCCGGGGTCTTCGCAAACGGGGTCGGTTGCGCGTGGTTGTTTTCCACCGTCTGGTCCACGAGCTGGGTCCAGCTTGCGCTTGCCTGCCTAGAGATTGCCCATAAACGCCAGCACATACCCGTAGGGCGGGTCCACGTATGTTTGGTTCCTTTCCTTCGGGTGACGCGAACTGCACCACGAAGGAGGTGGACAAACGGTTGAATACCTCATAGTAATCGTCGTCACGAAGGGACGGACCTCAACTTTGCTTCCCACTCCTAACAGTGCTGCCAGAGACTTTCCGAGCTCCGTGAGGAAGGACCTCCTTCCCATCTTTGGCCACGGGCTTCTAGCTGGATGGAGAACGAACGCGGGTCAGAGAGTATTATCATGACTTTACCAGCCGTCAAATTTGTATGGTTCAGGATCGAGTTTAGTGTTATGTGATCGTAGTGCGATGTGAGGGAAGGGGCATTATATATACTATGCTTGACGATTTCATTTTCTCCTCGGCAGTGGTGATCCTCAGTACCAGTAGGTGGGATGATCCTTGATCTAGTGTCGTGAGGTAAGGCGCCGTCCGCGTGCAAAGGGAATACCTTGCACAAATGGATGAGCAGAGTGGTCGGGGAGAAGTAAATCACCTACAGTTCGATAATAAAGTGAGAAAACTGTTACGGTGATGGAATTAATCCGTCCATAAGTACAGGTCGAGGGGATTTGGGAAGACGTCGCGGTCGTAGATGGAGAAGAGCTAGGCCGGGTTCAGAGGGATACCCGACAAACCCCATCCACGCCCTGAACAATATCCAATATTTTAGAACCAGATACTGCACGTTGCAGTTCGGTCGAAATGTAGACCGTCCGCAACATAGTGAGACCCCTCACCAGTTCGATCTGGGTCAAGTAAGTTCGGACATAAAGGTATCGTTTGGAGCTAAAAGGCTTTCAATTTTGTGACGGAGATAGGAGTCCTTCCACAAGTATCACTATTGCGCGCTTTATATTTGTACATACTCCCATGGTTGTGAAGGTGCGTTGCCATTCCCACGACCACAGCTGACAAGCTGCTTGCGATACCTGTAAGAAACCCATAGCATTTGGATTGCTGCTTCTTGGCAATTTTACACCTTGTACGTCGGCGCTCGACACGGACGAAGGCACTCATAGATAAGATTAATACGTGTTTTAATATGGAGGTCCCATGGCTCAGTTGGCTAGAGCGTATGACTGTTAATCATAAGGTCGCAAGTTCGAACCTTGCTGGGACCGAGCTTTTTTAGTACCAATCTCGCGGGGGGGGAAAGCACTTCACTCGATCACGGTAAGTTCTATTTCCTCCAGTCTACCACGACTCAACTTCTTTAGTGTGTGCTAGCTATATTATCGTTCAGAATAGTTGTCGGTTTTGCAAACCCGCGTCTCATCGGGAAAAAACCTGTTTGGGACACGTATGAAGCATGTATGAGCGGGACAGGTCCGACTCAAGCGCGTGGGTGCTAGACGAAGGGGAATAGTGCCGATGTTTTAGCGTTCGCCACCCAGCACCATGCATGCTTCATATACCAATACTCACTCTGCCCTTCGACACGTCACTTTCGACACGCCACCTATCACAATTAGAAGATGGCCCATTACAAAGGAGAAAGAGGAGAAGTTCGATGGATTCGCTGCGGCTGTGGTGCGGCACGCTGCGTCCGATGCATTTTTCCCGGTGCGATGCGAGGCCCAATTTTCATCCTACAAATGAAGGAACGAGTGTTTCACTCTTGATCGTCCAATTCACTGACAGCGCTCTAGCGTTGATTGCTCTAGCGTTGATTGTCTAGTCCCTCGATAGAATGGCACTCTGCCGAGTTCCTTCCCTAGCTCTATTATATTCCCTTACTAACCCAGCCCACAAACGGTAGGCCAGCCCGGTGCCTTCGACCTGCCCTTTACTGCATGAAACAAGTACTCCCCACAATCGTAGCCCGGAATGACGTGTGAAGGCCTCACGAAAATAATGAGCTAGAACACGCCAGTTTGTGTACATCGTCATCTCCAACTCGTCAGCTCAACCGTCCAATCGTCGTCAGGGTCCTCCAGTAGGGGACATTGATGCGTGCAAGGTGTTCAGAGTAATGACGTTCTTAACAGCCTCACAGGTCCCGACCCAAAGGATACGAGGATCGGTCCCAGGTGGCCATGTCCAGAATCACCGTTGTCCGACTCCTGTGCCACACCGCCTTAGACCTACCGTCAAGGTGGGCGAGCAATATGACGCGCTCGTGCACCGCATCTAGTGTGATGATGGAGTCTCGTCAACACGAAAGGCGGTGCGGGTGCAGAGACACTGTGAGTCGCCTGAGCCACGGCCAAGTTCCCCCCACGGTGTTGTGGCGTTGAAATGGCAAGGAAGGTGTGATAAGCCGACGGTTGTTCAGAGCCGAGGGCGTCGACTCTTCAGCCGTAATGTTGAGCTACAAGTGGCCTGTTCCCCTCCCCCATCTTCATGCTTTAGGGTTTCCATTGGGGTTTCCTTGATCACTGGTAGGTACTGACATTTCTTTTGTTGGAGTTTGTAGCCCAACGGAAATGATTCATCCATTCGGTAAAGTGCCGCACGGAGTAAAGGCTGCCGTCCCTAATATAAGGCAGCCTGTGGATTGTGTCGTAGAGCGAGAGACGAGTCGTTCATTGGCGGCTAGCGGATAGTGGACTGGACATCCTGGATACTGCTCCTTCCCGACGACTATAGCCTGCATTTTACGTGAGTGAACATAGACGAGTTTGCGCTTAATCTCCCTCAACCATCATGTTTGCTGTTAACAGGTGCTGACATTCGGGTTGCGCGTCGCACATTTTAGTCGCCACCGCACTCAGCAGTGTTGCGGTCCTTTTAAGAAGTGGATACGAAATGGACTTTTCCTGGATCGCAATACCATTTAAGACCTTGAGACATGGTGAGGAGGTATGTGCCCAAATAGGGACAAACTTGAACACGGCGAGAAATGGCTCGCCTTCGTCTGTCGCCGCTCAAGAAGCGAACCCCATCGAAACAGCGTCCCAGCGTGTCTACCCGCATCAAGTCTGCCATCTCGCCGAGGTCCATCCTCCGTGAGTCGATCGACTATGTCGCATAACAACTGACGGGTGTTCGACAGACAAACCTCCATTCGTCACCAAGCATGTGTCGTTTGCCTCTACTGCGGGAGATTGCCGATCATCATACGGAATGCGTATAGGGGTTACCAACGAGGTTCGGAATGTCGTCGACGACAGTAGTTCGGAAGCAACTGAAGACTGGGAGGATGGCACTACACTATTTAGCGGCTTTATGGAAAAGGATTCGCCGTGAGTTATTCAGGTCAACAATCAGGGATGCTCATCCGGCCGTCGTGTAGGTCGCACCAGGACATCGTAGATACCAATTTGAGGCTCGTCGAAGATCTGCAGCGTAATTATATTCACTCTGACGCGTTGTGACTTCTGGCTGAGGCGTCTCCGATAGGTCCGTTCTCACTCGGAGGGGAGAAGCTCAAGCAGGACTTGGGCGAGATCCTCGTCCCTATGCTTAACCGACTCAAGGAGGCCCACGCACGCGTCGACGGGCAGAACAACGCGCAGTTCCAGTAAGCCCTCACGTTCGATTCATTCCCTCGTGTCCCTTCAATCCACCCAAGGCAGGCAGCCCTTGGCTTTCAAAGCGCTTCAGAGGAGATCGTCCAACGAGCGAGGAATCTCAAGGTCGAGTTCGAAAAGGAAGCAGCGGAATACCAGGCTGGTCCTCGTCGCTAACTTCGGGACTTGTGAACTGACATCAATGTACTGGATGATAGGCGAAGATAAAAGGTCACTTCCATACCATTCAACGTCTATACAAGATGCGTGAAGATGCGCTCGCCAAATACAAGAAGACCGCTCGAAGAATTAGTACGTGCTACCTGCTCTACTTACACCGCACGTATATTGCTACATTGCTTCTTGACCCATGGCTTTCATCGATCGCTCATTTTTCATCTCTGATTGATTGCTGTCACGAATTGCCCGATCGCGACTAGTGCAAGAAATCAGGGAGGACCTAGTAGAGTTTGAATGCCAAGTTGAGGAGAATATGGTGACTTCTATGGAGCAAGCGAAGGCGACTGGAACTGACAAGAAGCTGGAGAAAGTGCTTATGAAGCTGGTGGTTGCTGCCACTGCGTAACTTTGGCGAGAGTGAACACTAACCACCTGATACTTATTGCGCAGTATTCTTGGCAGCATATTTCGAATATGAATTAAGCTTGCGCTGAAACTTATTGCACCGAGAAACGCTTTGCACTGATTTCAAAGATCAGGGTCTAGGAAATTGAAGGGCCTATCATATATTATGTGGGCATCTAACAAACAAGCTGGAGTCATTAAGAAAGGAAGGAAGACATGTCGATTTTCAGTTAAATACAAGTCCACCTAGCCGCTTCCTTCAGCCCAGTGAGATCAGTGAGGTTTTCTTAAAGCCAGGACCTGGATGTTACTGCTTGCAGGAGGAGATATGAAAACGAATTTTTGTGTTCCCAACTCTATCAGGTCGCTCGTCGTTCCAGTAGCGAACACATTCGTGAGTCAGTCGCATTCCTCAAGGTGCGGCCGAGTTGTAGACAGTGCCCATAGGAACGGCCCGGTATCGTCGGTGTAGTTACACGTCGCATTCCACACAAAGCAGGTTTGCCGAGCAATCACTGCAAGCAGGGCGTCGATACCCCGCCCGTGTAGCGGCTTCGGGCGGGGTATTCTGACTACACGGAGTGGGGTACGTGTTGTACACGAGCGACGAATGGACATCTACACGGGTCGTGTACGACATGTACCCTACCTCGTACCCAATTCGGGTACGACACCTACCCGGCAGCTGGATTGAGACCGGGTACGAGGGCTACACCCGACACCTACACGGTCCGGGTACGTCTGTCGTTGGACTTAGTGTTTTTCTAGGATGTGCGCCAGACCACCTCGGGCCGGAGGACGGCGTGGACCCCGTCTGCACAGGCTTCTTTGATCACGATATTTCTTGTATGCACAGTAAAATAGTTAGAAGAAAATTAAATAATAAAATTAAATAATTTCCGTCGTCTAGAGACTCTGGAGAAACACGCAAATTAAAAAGCTGACAAGCGTCAGTATGACCCATCCCGTGTATACATACAGAGAGCAAAGGAGGAATTTTGCGCATTTTCTCAGGCC
>Ga0307513_10000390_pt1 | contig 64107 bp, 74 predicted proteins | sample 15_EM_MG_FD_202174 | JGI IMG/M metagenome (GOLD analysis project Ga0307513, IMG submission 202174) | Populus trichocarpa ectomycorrhiza microbial communities from riparian zone in the Pacific Northwest, United States - 15_EM | ecosystem: Host-associated > Plants > Roots > Unclassified | place...
TGGTGAATCGAAGAAGGCGCACCAAGTCCCGAAAAGGCGGCCGCTTAAACCATGGGAATGAGACGACTCCAAGGCTCCACAAGTGCAAGCGGAAGTCGCTCCAAACGGCCAGATATTGCAGAAACCACCGCTCTCTGACGCGGCGTGGCGGCACCCCCCAAGGATCATAAGGCCCGGGCAGAGGGTAGGTTGTCGCCAGGAGGAACTATGTGGCGGAAACTGCGATCAGACGAATCAAACTGACAATCCATCGTGAACAAAGGAGTGTCGTAGTTTGATCATGTATATAGGGGGAGCTGCACTATAGCAATGAGACGCAGGCCACCGGCCGGGGCATGGAAAGGATCCGGGGGGATGGAATACACAGGAAAAACTTGTTGACATTACTGGCAACAAAACATACGACTAATCCATTCTACCCTTGAGCGTGCGTGTTATAACTTTGTCGGATGTACTGGGAAGAAACGCGGGTGAATATCACCATGGCTTAAGCGGTGACGGTCAGGCACCTACATGACGTGTACGATAGCACCCCAACCCGAGTATGCGTCTCTGTCCACTGCATTCAGCAGTGTTTGAGAGATAGTCTCGAAGAGATCCTCGGGCTCCAAGTCTGGCTCCCACAGTCCTTCAGCCACACCAAAAAGCTTTGAGCTTGCTGTGCCGGCGACTACAAAGTCTTTGGCGAAATTGAGGCAGCCGATCAAATCTGATGCCGCGATGAAAGGTTGATACTCCCCCGAGGGTTTCTTCGTGAGTCCGGCCATAACCGGTTCGATGAAATATGGACCAAACCGTCTCTCATAGAGAGTGGAAGATACGAGATGGGCAAAAGCCTCTGGTTCGATCTCTCGCTCCTCTTTGATAGTGTACATGTTGACACGGTATCGGAACTGTTCTTTGCTGATATTTCTGTTAGTCCCGCATTGGCCGTGGATGGGATGGGATAGGTGTTCACAGTGTTGTTACATCCGTAGCCAAGCCGGGGAGACCAAGGTATATACGATCTGTTATGGGAAATATCTACATATCGTTGTTATGTGTGAACGCTCGCGAACAAGATCCCGTGCTCACTTTCTGGAAGTTCGAAGAGATGCCCAAAGCCTGGTTTCCAAGCCTTAGGTCTGAAGCGATTGCGACGCAGCCTTTGCCGACCATGGCCACGACGGACCCTCCGTTATATTCCATTATCGACTGAGGAGATTCCTGTGAGATCGGCGACACTGGCGACGATGAGCACGTAGATGTACCATGATGGGCGAACTGTCTGGGGGTGACGAGGAGAGAGAGGGAGAATGAGAGAGAAGAGGTTACGCGTCCCTCAGATCACCCGTCTTGTCGATCGCGTCCACCTCTGTTGATAACGGAACTGCTCTTGTGTATAAAGTTCACTATGCTCGCTCTCTCTCGTTTCCCATCTCCTTTCTACTCGACCACACTGTTCTAACCACACAGACACACTCCCAGGCTAGCCATGCGTTTTTCGTCCATCTTATTCTTCCTCTCCGCATTCTCTGTCTTCCCCGTCTTCGCTAGGATGAACCAACTGGTTTCTAGGACAAGCCACGACCACCCTGCTATTGCCCGCCGCCAGCACCATCCAAGGAAATCAGCCCCGACTGACGTCTGTGCTTCCATCGACATCTCTGTACTCCTGAAGGTCTCTGCCGCAAAACTGCTTGAGGCTAGCGCTTCCGTCGAAGTTCATATCTGTATCTGTATCACTGTTGTGCCTACCTTCGTCAAGTCCGACGTCAGGATCAAGGACTATGTCGACCGCGTTGGGGAGAAAAATGCCATCATCGCCATTAGAGAAATGGTAAGGCACGCGAATAGCTTTGCGGATCGAAATGTCTGACCGAACACTGGACCATCTACAGATCAGAACGGCTGACGGTAAAGAGGTTTGCCACTTCCCTCACCACTCAACCCCCATAGTTTCCGTGGGGAATGGATGTGGCCCCTGCAACTACGAATGCGACGAGACTTATCACAAACGTGACGGCAAGTGTGTCTGCGATGCACCCATGTTCGAGTGCAACGGAAAGTGCGCCTCGGTATGTAATTCACCCTGGTCATTCGAAGCGAACACTCGTCTCACGCCCTGTTAGGTTTGTGGATCGTCTACGCCACGGATTTCTTTGGAGTCGTCCAATCGATGGCCTGAGTCGGAGAGCGTTTTCTGAAGTCCGATTGTTATTAGGTAGAGGTGTCCGGAGTAACATGACTAGAACAGATCCTAAATAATTAGCATTGCCACCCGAACCTTTTCCCTCTCGTGTACGCTGACCGGTCAGCTGCGAACCCGACTATCCCTACTGTTTCCCCGTATTCCCTGATGGAATTTGACTGTCGAGACAAGCTGCCAACCCCGCCAGTATGTCTGTCCTCCCCGTCGCCGTCGAGGCAAGCGTTCACCACCGCTGCTAGGATGAAGAGCGACCGCAGGCAGTCGTCTCTATCTCTACGGTATTCTTCCCCGGCGCACCGCACTCTGCAATCCCTTCGGACCTTGTTCTCATATCTGCGGATCGCGTCCTGTTCCACCTACACGCCCATCGAGTCCTCGGACCGTCCGTCAACGGTTTTGCTCACAAATGGCCACCTTACTCTCGCTCAGCAAACCCTACGAACGTGCCAATAATCCTCGTCCCAGAGTCCTCACCGGTGTTGAACCTCGTTCTCCATTGCGTATACGACCTCCCGTGTGCCCACTTTTCGTCGAGCATCGAAGATATCTCGGCTTGCGTCGCGACAATCATCAAATACGGTCTCCCGCTCTCCTCATACGCCTCACCAGGTGGCCCGTTGTACAATCTGGTGCTCTCCCGAGCGCCCACCGCAGGGATCCAAATGTACACCCTCGCGGCGCAGCATAAACTGGAACAATTCGCGATCGCGGTCTCTCCGTTTCTCCTATCCTTCGACCTCGCGACGCTGACCGACGATATTGTAAAGCGAATGGGTCCAGTGTATCTCAAAAGACTCGCGTTCCTCCACCTCGGGAGGAGCGCGGCACTGAAGAGGCTCTTATCTCCCCCGCTGAATTTTCATCCCCCTGACGACACCTGTGGGGCCACGGAACATGACGCGCTTCTGAATGCTTGGAGTCTAGCCGTTGCTTCGTTGGCTTGGGATACTCGGCCAGGTACGCGCCCTCACTTCTTATGTAATGGCCACTAGCAGTTGTTCTAAACCCACCGGCAGACTTGGCACCGACCGCCATAACCACCGCCCTCGGACCCCTCGTGGGCACTGTCTCTTGTTCCCAATGCAAAGAAGGCATCCAACAAACAGTTAAATCCCTGGTCGCCGCTTGGGCACGGGTGAAGGTCGGTTTCAAAACTCTACAGTCCTCGCACGTTCCTGATCACTACTTCTGCAGACCACGATATGAGATTTCCCATGGCCCCGAATCACGGACGTATACCCTTTATGTAGCAATTACACGAGTCTACCGAACTAACACCCTCAGATCCCTCTGTACACTGTTTCTGTGACTCCCTACCACCACTGCGGAGTTTATATCCGTATTTGTATGTTTATTGCAGGACGCTTAGGAACACGTACACGGGTTGTTCCTCATATATGCAGAAACGTAGTAGCTCAACGAGCGATGTAAACACGTAGGAAGAGCTCGTTGAAGCACGAATGAATAAAGTAACCAATATTTGTTTCATGGCTTTCCCTGTTTCCTCGCTTCAAAAAAAGCTTCAATGTCACTTTCGTTCACTTCTCTCCCTTGTTCTGCAAATGGTTTGAGATATTGCATTAGGCCATCCCTGTCAGAGAACCAGAATTGGATTACAAGTGTGAGAGGTTTTGTATAGTAACAGACGAACCTCAAGTCCATGAATGCTTGGATACCGTCTATCGCCCGGTCTCGCGGAATCCGCTCGAGAGCGCGTAAGCCGAGCTCTTCTAACGACAGACCTACAATCCAGCACATGAATTAGCCTGGACCAATCAACAGAATTGAAATGATATCGCCTCACTTGAATCCGGATCTGCCGGTGGTTCGTAGGTTTCCTCCTCGGTGACGAGGTAAGGGTGAGCACTCAGCGATTCCGAACACTGGAGAAGAAGTCCCGTTCGAGGGCGGTTCTACGCAGAGATCTGGCGGTTGGACGAACCGATGAGCATTTACACCACCTGACCCTGAAATCGTCGGCTAGGAAGAGGTCTCCTGCGAACAGTTCGTAGTCCTCCTTCTCCACCCTCTGCATGAGGGACCGAATTTCCTCACTCGATTTTGGAGCTAGGCAAGGCAAACTGGATGAAGAGGACCCATCGTTTTTGACATTGTCTTCGTCAAGCCTCATCCGCTTCGATGCAGGCTCGCCATCCTCCGAGGCGGCTCTCGACCGCTTTGCCCCAGCTTCAATATCAATTTCGACGTCCGCGTCCGCATCAGGTGCCCCCCCAACTACAGTCCAGGGGTCCTCTCCGGACTTCCGGACAACGACAAGCGCATCCGAAGTTCCGGCGTACGCCCATAATATTGGCGTCTTCAAAACGCAACTCCGACAAACCAGAGCCTCGTATTGGTCGGCTGTAACGAGGGGAAGTGGTAGGCCGGATGAGGAGGCTTCGGATGTGTTATCGTCAGCGTCGCCTTCCCCTCCCGTTGGTTCTTCGTTTGTTGCGGAGTGAGGAGGGTGCTCCCCAGCTTGTGCGCGGGGATGCGGGTGATGCGGGTGATGCGCGAGAGCGTTGTCGGTGTCATGGACCATAGGTCGTTCGCGAAGGTTAAGGCATGATTCGTGGTACCAGTCCTAGAGTCCGAGATCATAATGATGCTGTCCTCTCCAGAGGCAATGATCGGACGAACCTCACACGCAAGACACTGAATCATCGTCTCCACCTCCGTATGCGCGTCATACGCTCTTCCGCACCTACAAAACCTCCCCTCAAAATTCTGTCCATACGCGTTCTCCACATTCATCTCTTCAGGTCGCTTATGCAAACCACAGGGGTGGGTTAACGCGCCAGTCGGACAATCACATCTAAAGTGGCGTTTTGGAAATAGTTCGACCTGTTCGTGATCCGTATGACACGCAATAGAACACGGATAACAAATCCCTCGAGGTGTAGCGCAGGTCAGACAGAGGTAGACGGCCTGCCGGATGTGCCCTAGGTGGTAGGTGCATTGGGAGAAAGAGTGTGGAAGCGCGAGGGCAGCTTCGCGGACCAGTTCGTTTTGTGAGGCTAACAGCTCCCTCAGCGTGTTGGACATGGCCACTGCCGTTTTGAGCCCAGATATTACAAGGAGTTTGATCCTGGGAGGCCAAGTTAGAGCCCGATCAGATCATTTTGGTAAAGATACCGGAGGTGCTATCAATTGTCTGTGGTATACTGGTACAACATGCAAAACAAGAAGCAAGTAATTAGGGGAGGAAAGGGGCGGAGATTACGGAACTGCCTAGTGAGGTGACCAGACTATCGAAGTGCAAGGAGGTTCGAAACCATCAAACGAGGTAAGATCTGCCTTCATAAATGTGATTTGCAGAGCCCCGGCACGGTTGAACGGGAAGCAGTCGGAGGAGGTCCGGCGGACGTGATGCGCGAGGAAGGGTCGCCAACTGTTGGATGAGGATTCTGTGGGGAGGGTGGATAGATGTAGACTCATAAGCTTTGAATCTGAACGATAAGGAATTGTTTCTCATCCTGGAGTACGAATAAACATCAACGTTCAAAGTCGACCGCGTGCGACATACCGTAAATTGTTCATCTGCAAGGCACTTGTCAGAGAACAGTAAAGTGCAAACCACAAAAGACACACCCTCTTTGTCGTTGTGGAAGTTCTTCAAGAACACCAACAACTTTTCCCTATTCCTCCTCAGGATAGTCTCGATCTGTGGCGGCTTCTTGGGGTTCGCGACGAAGACCTTGAAGACATGGAACGCTTCGAACTGGATGTTCTTGCTCTTGTCACGCAACATGTTCATCATCATCTTCAAGTTTCCTTCGTCAGCGATGTACCGTGTCATGACGTTGAAGTTGGCCCGATCCAGCAGAATCTCTCCAAGTAGCTTCAGCGACTGCCGTTTCGTCACATAATTGCTAGAGGATATCAGTGTCTTGAATGAGGCAAAGAAGCGATCGTAATTCTTGTCCAGGTATTCCGCAACCATAGGTTTGTGCCGCGTCAAGGTCTCCTTGAGGTTCGTATATGCGTCGCACGAAACCCCGAACGTTGTATTCTCGATGTAATGCGGGAATGTGTAGAACCTAGCATAAAAATCGTTGTAATAAACCGTCAGACGTGCATAACCCGGAAGTGTGTTGGTGCGTGACACGCACTGTTCAGAGTGAAGCAAGATCTTGCACAAAGGCTCGTATCGAAGCGTCTCCCTCAGTATCATCCCCGTATTGAGCGCGATGTCCTCATTCTCGTATCCTGCAAATGTTGCGAACAGTATCTCTGGTTTCGCGACCAGGTACTCTACGGTCGGTGACCTCGAACCGATCTGTCGACGTAGTAGGTTGTTGAATATTTGGACGACGTCCTTCCTGGATTCGAACTCCAATCTGTGGATATGAACGACGAGGTGGTAGAGCAGATCCGTGTTGTAAGTTTCCTGAGCCAGTTGCGCCACCAGCTCAGGGGCAGGTTCTGCATGGGGGGCGTTCTGGTCAGTCCGTGGCCGGCGAGAATGTCGGGGACTAGCAGACAGACCTCCGTCTCCATACAATATTCCCTTGATCTGCTGCAGATTCTTCAGGACCTCCTCGTTCGCCTAATCAGTACAGCTCAGACGTTGAAGCCAACACCCAATGACAAATTTCGATTTACTCGCCTTTCTCCTCGCTTCCGAGCCCGGCGGGGCAGATTCGAGCTTAGGTACTGCATCTCTAAGTCCGCGAACGAGGTCTGGAGGCGTGCGCGGTTTGGTCTTGAAGAAGTTCATGGGTGGATAGACAGTTGTAAGTCGTGGAAGGTCGATAAGAGTGTACCTGAGACGCTGTGCCACACTGACGGAAAGCCGGGCGCAATTTCAAACCCGTCTAAAGGTCGGCAATTTCGTCGGCCGTATCTCCAGACGGCAGTGTTCCTTGGGACAGTTTAAAAACCGAAACATGATTATTGGAGCCGCTCCTCAAGCGAGGGGCACGAAATTACACAGCTGAGGTATCGTGGAATACGAATACACGGAGACACGTAGGAATACTAGATCACACTGTTACACGAGAGAATAGTGGTACATGGCGAAGAGGGAAACTAAGAAACAATGTTGAACGCCTCGCTCTTCCAGCCTTCGCCCTGGTGGGCTAACTCCTCACGCTCAGCAGCGCGTTTCACCCAACCGGAGGGGTGGCCGGTCTCAGGGAGAAGGAGGCTGTCCCGCTTCGAAACAACCTTAAAGTGACTCTCGCGGGTCCTGGTCGTCGAGGCGGTCGAAGAAGCCTCCTCTTTCTTCTTTTGGAAGATCTGGGGTAATGTGTCAGTGTCACATTACGAGAAGAGGAATGAAAAGAAACCTACCTCTTGGAGAACCTGCATCTTGGTCTTGGTCTCACCATCTCTGCCCTCCTCAGCCTTGGCCTCAGCCATACGGTCACGAACGCCGACGAGTTGTCCGTCGACATATTCGAGACCCGTTCGGACGCCGTCCTCGATTGCCTTCTGAATCTGCCTCTTGACGAGACGCGTAGCGAGCGGTTTGAGAGTTTTGTACAGGAAATCGTGCTTCGAATCCCGGATGGAGAATTTGAGCGAAGCGACCTTGGCGTGGACGGTTTTAACCTTGAACACCGACGTGTGGTCCTTGGAAGAAGACACGAGCTTGACGTTCACGGTAACTCCCTCACCACCGAGCATGAAATCGGCAAGGCCAGAGTCCCTGAGCTTGGGAAGACCGGTCTTCTTCCTGAAGTAGAAGGCGACGTCGTGAATGTCCGCCTGAATCTGACTGAAAGAGAGTTCGACCTCGTGTTCAGCATGGTCGTTGATAGCGTTGTAAGGCGAGAATTTGAAGTGGTTCCTTGCAGACATAGTTATGATGTTGGGGAGCAAGTTCTTGCCAGAAAGGGTGAGGTTCTCGATGACCAGGTCGAGAGCATCGTCGGTGTACTCAATACGCGGGATGGGGATGTAACCGACTTGGCTGATGATGGTCGGTAGAATAACCTTGCGGATGTCATCCCAGAGTTGGGGTTTGAACTTTAACGAGCCTTCGCTATCGAAGAGGAGGTCTTTTGTGAGGCGAGCCCAGTCCTCGCCAAATCGCTTGTTCAAAGGGTCCTCGCCCATCTGCTTGAACCAGTCACCAACGGTCTGAGAGAAAGGGTTAGGTATATGCCATTGGCGGTCAGAAGAAGCACATACATGGAAGAGATTGTCAAAGTGGTCCCTGTACTTGTCGTCGTAGAAATGACGGCCGTTCTCGCGGATCTCCCGCCCTTCGGTATTGCACTGTGGCTCGAGAACGTATCCCGGCTGGAGGAGGACCTTACGAGCGTATTGGTCCACTTGCTTAAACCAGTTCCTCAGTTCTTCGTCGCGATTCGCGTCCTCGTACAAGACATCGACCGCGCCCTTGATCTGGTCCATGCTCCTGCCATTGGCGAACCGTTCGAGAAGCGTCCTCAACTCTCGGGTGGCCTGGCTGAGCGCGGTATCCTATGTATGTATGAGATCAACGGCTGTGGTTGGAGCACAAAGGCTAGAAAGCTTACCTGAGCAACGTCCTTGCCGTGGGAGTGGGCATCCCTCGCGACTCCTTTACCATGGGTCGAGTAGGCCACGAGGGTGTCGAGCAACCACTTCAAGCTGGCCTGATAATCATCGTGTTTCTGGCACTCGATGATCACCTTCTTTCCGCGATAGATGAACTGGTCACGGCGTTCCTGGGGGAAATATTCATCTGACAGGAAGGTCTTAGCGTGATCGTATTCATCGCTAATGCGATCTTTATGCTCTTGAGGGATCTTGCCAGACACGCCATCCTATAACGCAGTGCGGGTGAGTTACCTGAGAAAAGAGGAGAACATCTAGAAATCACCCTTATCCCGCGGAATTTTCCAAACATGCCCTTACCTCTGGTCTCGGAGCTGGAGGACTCGTCTTGGACATCTTCAGGAATTCTCTCGTCGGTGGACTGCTTCACGGCTTCCTTCGTCCTGAATGCCCTGTCAAAAAGGCCTTGCTTCTTCTGTTGGGTGGTGGTAGAGGGATCCGTGGCGACACTATACTACGTAAGTGCGAGGTCGCAGGGAAGGCAGACGCAAAACACTCACTCCTTTGCGCCAGCAATGTGAGGATCCGCGGCATCCCTGACTTCAGAAAACTGCTGACGGCCAGAGTCCACAACATCACCAACGCCACGAACCTCTCCACGCCTTTCCACAGTGGGCTGAGGAGCATCGGGGTCGTGTTTGAGGGCTGTGTCGAAGGGTAGCTTTGTTTCAAGGACCGGTTTTTCTCCGGGTCCGGTTTCACGGCCACCCTCGGTGACAAACTGGTCCTGAGGAGCGGAATGATTGACCTTTGACAGCTGCTCCTCGCCCGGTCGAAGATTATCTGCGACCTTGGCTGCGCCCCTGGCAAGGAGATCACGTCCGATGACACCAAAGTCGGAGAGAAGCTTGCGAGCCTCGGAATTTGTCAGGATGAGGTTGAGGAGGGTACGCAGATGCCGGACAGCTGCAACCACGGGGAAAAAATGAGCGTGTGCAACATGGTGATCACTAAAAATATGCAAACCTTGTTCTTTATCAGCGGCGGCGTCTGGTTGTTTTTCAGGGAGAACGTCTTTGGGATCCCGTTTGAGCTTATCGGTATCAACGTCCCGAGTGTGCCAGATGAAGTTCTGGAAGAGCTCGTCGTTGTTTTTATCCTTCACAATGACGCGGGCGGTCTCGATGATATCTTTAACATCTTGAATAAGTTTGCGACCGTCAGGACTAAGCTTGTCCTGGTCGACAGGGGAATGGTTGAGGACATATTTCAGCGTGTGGTCGACTTGGGCGTTGTCGGGCAACCTCCCGTCACGGAAGGCTTGGATAACGCCATAAAGTCGTAGCTAGGTGCGAGTAAGATGGTTAAACCGTACAGCAAGGACTGTAGTGGTGGGGCACGGACGAACCTTGCGATCGATGTCAGCAGCCTGGTCATCCTTGTTCACAGGCTCAATGACAGCGCCAGGAGCTGGTTTCTCTGTTGTTTGTTTGGAGGCGGCGGGTAACGACATTGTTCGTGGGGAGTGTAGAGTGGTAGGGAGAGATGGTGGGAAAAGGAGCAGGTCCACCCCCCCTAATTTATTGTCCCGCGAGACTCCATGAGAGCATGATGACGTCGTGCTTGGAGACCCCTTCCCCTGTGCCCCTCCTTTCGAGTGATGTAATCGGGAGGTGGGTAATTCCCCACGTGTGGCGATCCACCTTTGATCAAGCCTTTGGTAAACAACCGACAACAGCTGACCACGTCGCTTCGGTACGTACCGAGCTGAATTCTCGTACACCCGCCGATTCCGCGCGCGAATCAGACACTAGTCAGGACACCTGATAGGGCGTACTCGCGAGAAACAATACTGTATGAGAAAGTGACGTCCTAAGGATCGATTTGCGTCCAGTTAAATGATTCTCCACCTTCCCATGGAGCGACCATAGCTGGCGCACTGACGACACGAATGCCTAGCAGGCTGTGGGTCCAGTGGAGAATCGCGTCATCAACAACCTCGCATCATCGTGAACCGCTCGGGATCGACAAAGACCGGTGGCCCAGAACATAGTGAACGGCAGCATGAACCAGACGGTCGCAGGGCTCTGATTGGGTGCAGCATCATGTCGACGTCCTCTTTGACGTAGCCAGCGGCTCACCCAGCCCGAATTGGTTCGCCCGCAATTGATGCGTTGGGCGGTGGCAACCGTGAAGGAAGGGTAGAAAGAGCTCCGCGTTAATAGCTATGCACCCCAAACCACACGTTCCGGGGACAGATGACGATTTTGGGGATGAGGGTGGAAAATGCGGATGATTGACGCTTGTGCATGGTGAAATCCGGAACCGGCGCCTGACCACGGAAAGATTCGCGTGTCCGCCCACGACCACGACGATGAACAGCCGGCTGTTTCTGCGACGGTTTGCCACCGGAAGACACCGTCCAGGAGCACCGCAACCGACGCCAGGGCCACGACTCAACACCCTCCTCCGGGGTGTCGGATTTACGGCATCTTTGACGACCGCATACACCGTCGGGTCCCTCTATCCTCCCGATCTCGCAACATTCATTTCTCCTCGCGTCTCTCCCCCTGCACCCTTGCTTGGCACCCCAGAGGCCAAGGTGCACACAGACGCTCTGGAGGATCGGTTACAAAATCTGCCACTTCTCAAGTCACTGCGCAGCAGGGAAGACACCCAAGACTGGTATGAGAGCCGCCCCTACACCGAGCTTCCGGACGGAATAAAGGTGAACAACCTCACTGCTGGCGCTCTGAGCGGGCCGGGGAAGCTCGCACTGCGGCCTCTGGTCCGGGTTAGGAACGACGAGAGCGAGGCTTGGGGTTTCATTCATCTCGGGAGGAGTTTGTGTGGTCACGATGGAATCGTTCACGGTGGTTTGGTGGCAACGTTGCTTGACGAGTCTATGGGCCGAGTCGTAAGTGTCGATGATGTGTCAAGAGACTGTCGCTCACCGTCACCTCTGGCAGGCGTTCTTCAACTTGCCAAACCGCATTGCTTTGACCGCCAATCTTACCTTAAATTATCGGGCGCCCACCAAAGCTGATCAGGTGCGTCTCAGTTACCCCGTGTCGGAGGCTTATCGTCCTGAAACACCAACTCTGTCTGTTTGGTCCAGTTTGTTGTCATCAAATGTAAACTAGAATCACAGAAGGGCCGTAAGGCAGTCATCTCGTCGAGGGTCGAAGATCTACAAGGAAACCTTCTGGTTGAAGCCTCGTACGTTATGCCCTCCCTCCGTCTTCTTTGCTCGGACTAATTGTGCTCCGGAAGGTCCATATTCATCGAACCAAAATTTGCAAATTTGCTAAAGGCCCACAGCTCTGTCGGCCTCTTGGTGGGGAATAAGACTGACCCACCTGTGTCCGCATCGGCCTAGATACTGTTCACTCTGAAGTTCCCAACATCACACCATCTTTCCACCCGCCTGCTCGACCAATCAGATGGTCTTTGAAGTTGTGAGACGTGTTACAGTTTCTACGACGTTGATCACCGTGATCCGCCCTACGAAATTCGCATGGAACTTTATCGCATGATGTACATTATATTACATTGAGATATTATCATTGAATATTGATATCTAATCGCTGGGCATAACTTAGAAGACTTGTGGATACTTATAACGTCCGCTGGCACGATCTTGTCAACCAAGAAACGGAGGAAACAAAACAAAAAACGGCTAGTCAGTACAAATGTGCTCGGGCCATTGGAAATTATCATGATGAGGGGAGCCGGAAACGACCCCAGCATCCAATAGAAAATTGTTCCACCGGTTATCCCCATCCCTCTCAGCGGGGATATACGCGCCCCTGTAGAGGGTACCGTCGTCGAACATGTTTCCGTAAGAATCGAACGAGGGGGCAATGCCTTCGGCAGGTACCCAGGACGACATCGGTGCCTGTAGGTGTGTAGGTGGGACGAAATTCGGAGCGAGATCTGGAGTCGTCGATACCGAATGGAATGGTGATGACGGAGAAGAGGCGAGCCGAACCATCGATTTAAACTCCTTATTGATATCCGGGGATGGGGTTTGACCAGGTGGATGAACCGTCAAGTGCTCGTACTCTTGATGCGGTACCTTCCAGATGTGAGACGCTTCGTCGAATGAAACAATCGCAGGATACCCTGCGAAGGCCATGAGGTCTCGATTTTGGTCGCTGTCCCCGAAAACGGGGAAGTCACCGTCAACCGATGGAGAGTTTGGTTTGACCCTGGCGTAAGCGGTGAGGGCGCTTTCTCTCAAACGTACGAGGTATGGCTACAATGAGGTGGCAGGTCAGATTTCACATATCTTGCGCAACCGAGAGCGATTAACCGACCAATGCAATCGCGGCTCGCCTGCAACCCCTCGCTTTCCCTTTTTGGAACAACTCCACCATCGAGCTCAGGTCCCCAATCGCGTTTCCAGCCAGGGGGCACCCCGGTGAACGGACAGCAATTGATCCCGAGATCATCGCGGCACAAAAGCCCTGAACCCATGGAAACCAGAAGCGAACGTATGGCTCGGGTTGCTTCTCGAATTGGCCCACCAAAGTTTGTGCTAAGAAGGAGGCACATCGGTTCGCCGAAAGTAGGGAAGGAGCGAATTCGGTGGATAAGGGGTTCCCTGGATTCTCCAACAGTGCTGCGACGAGGGCAGGCTTGTGCAGCAGGAGGACAGCTATGCGGGTGTGAATATCAGCCACCTAAGAGCAGAGTGTCAAGACGCTTACTGTGGAATTGGTATTGCGAACAAAGGTAGCTTAACATGAGTGATGGCGATTGATGTGGTCGATGATGTGAGAGGAACGAATTGAAAGTTGCAGGTGTTACGTCGCGGAGCTTCTGGCTGAGTTTGACGATTTCGCTGTACTTTACGCTCTTCGTCCTCGAGACGTGATCCAGGATAGGAGTGTACACATCTCTGGCCAAGTGGTACTTGATGTCCCATACTGAAATCATTTCTTAAGTGGGTCTAGCTTTGAGAACAGAGAATCGGCTCACAGTCCGGGTTCGGTTTGCCACTTTCATCAGGAGGTGCATCCTCAGGCGTGGGAAGCTTACAGTCGATGTTACACGTGGTGATGCAAGAAGGGCGACCAAGTATAAGGCACTGGAGCAGGCGTGTCAGCAGGTCCAGAAGTTTCAAATGGAAACTCGTTACGTGATTGATCTCCAGCGCATAGATTTCCCAGAAGAGTCTCCGCCTCCTATCAGCATCTTCTCCCGTCCACAGGCCATCCCATTTCGTAGGCTCGCGATCTAAAGAACATGAACAAATGATATTAAGTCAAAGCGAGGACAAACTCACGAAGTCCGATCTAGATAGATGGTAACTTGAGTGTCAGGCGTATCATAAAAACGAAGATGCCACTTACGCTAATCGCAAGTCGAATAGCGATCCCAAGATATGACCAGCCTTCTTCCACGGCGCGTTTTCCACCACAGTTGCTCATGTACGCCGCCATGAGGGATACGGCCTGGATGGTGTCCAGTCGAGGGGCGTCGAACACGGAACGCATGGACAACGCCATTCGGCCGAGCTGGAAATATCTGTCGGACTCGGAGGCACGCGGCTGGTCCGTCCATGTGGCGATCGCAAAGATGAAGAACAACACAGCCATCCTATGCGGTTGGACGAGCCTATGTCCCGTACCGGGACGACCACAAGAATTTCTGTCCGAGAGGATCGGAGCGAGAAGCTCTTGGAAAAGTTCGCCACGGGATAGGGGTCGGAAGAACCAGGTGTAGTTGTTGATGTAGCCTTCGCATAATGACGAGGCTCTGGCGTTGTCCGGGAGGGACTCCATCAGCATATACATCTGGTCTTGGTAGTTTTGACCGCCTGGGTGACCGCCTGGGGTGAAGGGAAAGTTGTGACCCGGCCCATAACCTCCGCCACTCACACGGTCGGCAATGGATTCGTCGCCAGCCTAATGAAGTCTCAGTTGCCTTGAATCAGCGGGTGTAGAGGGGCATACCAATAGTACGGTTTCTAGAGTTCGATGTGAGTGATACGGATCAAAATACAGCGGGATACAATGCCCACCTGAGCCGCCGGAAGGACCAAAGTACTTGGTGCTCCCGTCGGGACACCTGAAGAGCGAACCCGGGGTAGAGAGACTGTGGTCGGCCTCGGCCTCGTCTTCATGTGAGTCCGTAGACAATCCCCCATCCGTTCTGGTCTCCGGTCCGAACTTGATGGTGAGCAGATCATCGGAGAGGAGTGGGTGAATGCCAGAGGCCGTATGCTGGTTTGTGGCGATGGCCAGGGCGTCCTCCAATTGGCGGATCCGTTGGCTCATTGTGAGGATATGCTCGTGAAGTTCTTGCGTGTCGGATAGAACAAATCTACAGAGGGTGGGGTTAGTGGCTGATCAGTGGGTGAGAGCGATGGGGTTACCTTGCTCCTTTCCCTGCGGTGAGAGTGCCTGATTCCGATTATCAGTGAGAGGAAAGATGGAACTCGGAGAACAAATCGCTGACCATTAGGACACAGGGTCACGCAACCACGCCTGGTACAGGATCCGCACGGGACCTTCTTGTCACAACGGATACGACACCTGCACGGAATGTAAGACTCAGATGTTGGCGCGGACGGCGTCAGGGACGCACCGTCTGCATTCCGCGCATGAGATATCGCCAAGAGCTCGTCTCCGACGAAGCTCAGGCTCAGACATGGCCTTGATGGATGCAACTCGAGTTCGAGTTGTGGGTGTTGAGGATGATGCAGCCATGGGAGACAAAGAGGGATGGTTCACGCACAGTCGAGCTGAGGTCTCGATATTTGTAGGGTGGTCGAGTGCTTGCATGTCGGGTTGATACTATTGGGGAATTTGATATTGAATATCAAATTCCCCAATAGTATCAACCCACCCGACATGCAAGCACTCGACCACCCTACGAATGTCGAGACCTCGGCTCGACTATGCTCGAACCACCCCCCTTTGTCTTCCATGGCTGCATCATCACAATCAGCACCCAAAACTCGAACTCGAGAAGTTCGGGGTGAGGTTGAGTGCAGTGTGGATCCACGCAAGCGGTGTGTACAGCATGCGACACCGCATCGTGGTGGGGATCAAGTCTTTGATTCAAGACGTGTGATCGAGATGCACTGGCGGCTCCGGTGCCCAGTCCGTTCGGCATCCAGATCAAGCGAGCCATTGGATGGGGACGTGAGAACGAGCTCCCACCCCATATTTACCGGTCCTCGTGTTTGGCGGGCGGATTGCTCCGCGGTTGGGGATCTGGGCGCCAGCACAACGGCCCGTTTCCTCCTCGGCTAATGGCCGGGCTGAAACAACGGAGCGTAACCACGGTTGGTCAGGAGAAAGCGGTGGTCAGAATGGAACCCGCAGAAAAACAATGGCGCACAGTCGGGTCTTGCCTGGGCGGGGTCACGTGAGACACCCCGTCCCCTCCTTCCCTTGTCGGCCTGGGCTAAAGCGGACAAAGGGTCCAGTCCGTCGCGGCCACAGCACGTCTCGTCCGGTTCCCAGCATCGAGAGCGTCGCGCACCCCCTCTTCTCCATACCCGACCTCCGAACCGCAATGGCCGCCCTCGAGATACCAGCGTACGACATGCCTTCTCTCGTTACCCCAACCACCCTCATCCGGAGCCAAGACGTCTGGTACGACGATGGAAACGTTGTGATCCAGACGGAGAACATCGTCTTCAAAGTATTCCGTGGCATACTTGCCTCCAACTCGACCGTTTTTGCCGATATGTTTTCTGTCCCCCAGCCGACCAATTCCACCAGTCCGGATGTGTACGACTCCTGCCCCCTCATTCAAATATATGATACCCCAGAGGACGCCAGACACTTTCTCAAGGCCATCCACGACGCAGGGTCAGTCTTCTTCGTCCCAAAACACAGGACCCCAGGTCTAATTAAACGCTCAGATACTATGATGTCAGGACCACCTCCAAATTCTCTGTCGTAGCAGGCATACTACGTCTTTCGACCAAATACCAAGTGCCCTATCTGCGAAAGCGAGCCATATCTCACCTAACCACAATGTTCCCCTCCTCTTTGCAAGATTTCCAAGAAAACCGGAACTCCAGCCCATACGCTGCCAAACTGGGCCATTACACCGGCCTCGCCATGGAAGTGGTCAATCTTGCCAGAGAGTGTCGCCTTCCTATGTTACTCCCCATATCTATGTACTATTGCGCCGTAATGCGTCTCGAACATATCCTTGACGGCGTGCTCGTGGCCAACGACGACGGCGCTCCGAGAAAGATCGACCTCGACTGGCCCGAGAAACGAGCCATCATTCTTGGTAAACGTGCACTCAACTACAGGGCACGTACAAACCTCTTCGGTTTCCTCCTCACTTCCGCTCCTCCTGCCCCCACCCTCCCCAACAATCCTGCTGCTTCCGGATGTACGATCCCACACCGGTGTGAAACCGGAAAGCTCAAGTGGCTACGTCAGATGGAGCCGCTGTTGTCTGGAGACAAATGTGGGCCACTACATATGCAGTTCGATTGGACAAGATACAGCGCCGATGTCTGCGCATACTGTGTCATGGATGGGAAGAACAAGTACCGGGAAGGGTTGAAGAAGAGTTGGGAGGAGTTGCCCAGCGTGTTTGAGCTGGAGCCTTGGGACACTTTGAAGACCGAGAGTCTGGACCAATAAGAGTCGTGAATCATCTGTAATTCCATGTTCCTGTATTGCTCGACATCTGTAGGGGTTATCGCCGTCTCACTCTAGTCTGTACCAGCACCCTGTACGAATGAGAGCTTCCTGCCATTGGCTAAAAGTACCGTGGTACCACGCGTGAGACATCGTTGACAGAGCCTAACCCACTATCTCCGCACATACAACCGCAACCACCCGCACAGGCGAGATGTTGGCTCACATTCCTGCATTTCAGATGCATAACGTGTCCACATCGAACGCAGGTGAACGAAAGCCCTGTCCCGTCGTCAATAATCGTGATCTCGAGCCCCCAAAGAGAACCGACCTTTAATTGGCAAACGGCAAAACGTACACCGCACTATCTGGTATTTCGCCTCAGGCGATCGAGGATCACCAGGAGCGTCGATTCCCAGGCGGTGCTCGCTCCAATCTTTCGTGTGGTCTTCGATCGAGTTCAACAGCTCAGCCCTCTGTTTCAGGAGTTGCCAACGAAACAGAAGCTCGGCATATGCGTTGACATGCATCACCATCTGCTCGCGCCATCCCGTGATGCAACCCTGTTGGACGCTTGCAGTTCAACTTCGTCAGCTCGGCTCGGGAACTATAGGTTCGGCCCTCCTCACCTATTATCATCACGAAGAGCAATCACGACCACGAGCTTCTTGTTATTCAGGGGTTTCTCCATCTTTTCTGTTGACGGGGACCCCGAAGGCATAGGGCGCCGAGCCCCCATAACAGAGAGGTTGTTCTGGGCGTGGGGGGACGATTCAGACCACGATTTTGCGACGCCTCGTTTCAATGGAGACTGAGACGAGGCCCGGGAGGGTTCCTTGCGCTTCATTGCTTCTGGAACCGGTAGACGCCCGGATAAACCTCCATCCGGAACTCCTGGACTGCCGATGTCAGGTGAGTGTTGCGCTCCAGCCATGAACTGCCGGACGCTCCCCGTGTTGAAAAGACTCGACCAAGAGCCGCGAGAAGAAGGTGTGTTCGCCGCTGTACTCATCCTCCGAACCCCAGGGGAAGGCTGTACTTGGTACCAGTTGTGTGAAGTTGAAAATGACCGGGACTCCTTCCGGCGGCTTGGCCGTGCTGGGACAGATCTAGGGGGTTTGATCGCCACCTGTGTTGTGCCTGGTGGTGAAACGCTGAGAAGCCCGAAAGGGCGATCCGATTGACAACGTACTCTGAGCTTCTTGTAACATGTCTTCACAACGCAAGATGAAGATAGAAGCCATCGCCAACATCTGGACGTCCTTCTCGAGGCGTAGCTCAGCATAGCTACGAAGGGCCAGTTAGTGCATGCTTTGATTGATCGGATAAAACGGAATAACATGTTCCTCGCCAGCTTTGTCCCGGGGCTCCCTAGTATCCGCTTCTGTAAAACTATTGCACTAGACCGCGCTGAATATCCTTCGACAAGGATCTCTAGAGTTTTAAAAACGCGTTCATGATCGTGTCGTCCATGCTGTTTTGCGATTGATGCATTCGCGCGGCAGGATTCTCCCGGTTTGGACATGTCCATATGATACTGAGAAGCAATGATCCTATCGGGGTGTCCGATACTTGCCGCAGGTTTGATGAAAACTGTGCTCCTCCGCGTCGGAAGAAGTGCGTAAGGTACATCGTCGTTGGCCGGCTTGGACCTCTCGGACACCCGTCGACGCTTTCCTTGCGAGAACGTCAGCAAGTTCGTCATAATCCGTAGTATGTTCGCCGCATCTTCGGTCCGCCTCGAAGTGTTGGATGGCGTTCGATCGTTTGATGCCACCGTAAGGTGGTTTATTGCATCCGATAGCGAGGCAGGAGCACGGAACAGCCGAGGGGCGTTCTCTTGCGCACGTAATGATGGTGACGCAGACATCTCGTGAAGGGGGTTCCGGACGATCCGGGGTGGCGCTCGGAAGAAGCAGATAAGTTCTCCTACATGTGACAGGTGAGATGACAAGCATATCAAATAACCAGATCTCTTGTGTACCATTGGGACCAAACACGCCTTGTGATGTCCTTGGCTCTGCAAGGGTCTTGTCGTTCCGCAGCTGGGAATATGCGACATCGTCCTTCTGGGCAGAGGGCACCCTGCGGTTAGACGGATCCCCGGCTACCTGACTAAAGTCCTCGATATCCGAGGATCCAGAACTCCTCATCACGCGTTCGCCCTCATTCCCAAACAACAAAAAACGAAGGCAGGCTTCGAGGCATGGACGGTGCGTCTCACGTATAACTCGCAGTCTCCGAAGCATGAAGGCACGGTCGTTCAGTGATATCAAAGGATTCCGCTCCAATTCAATGGTTGGCGTCCCACTTGGCCCGTGTAAGAATGGGTAATCCTTCGGAAACGTGAATGTTACACGGACGAAGACCGAGGACGTTTCACCCCAAGGTCCAGTAAGACCCACAGTGACAGCGCGTTTCTTGGTGAGATCGTGCTAGGTCTCGGTGAGACCAGAGCTCAGCTAATGGAAGGATCAGGGGCGCACCTTCTCCAGTCTGACCTTGTGTTGGGAAAGTTTCGAGATAACCGTTGTAATCCTAAACTATCTCAGTATCGGGGCAATAAAGAAGGATGCAGACCGACTCGTCCTGCAATGATTGGCCAAACTCATTCTCCTTCGATTCATCTTCCGAGTCAACAACAAATACTTCGTTCCTCCGGCCAAAGAAACCGCTGTGCTCGTGATAACTGGACCGCGAATTTCTCCGAGAGGCGGAATGTGCTCGTGAGATGTTTTCGCTCTCGATTCCACTCCCAGGGTCTGAGCTTCCTTCGCGCTTATCACGTACTTTTACACTTGACCACCACGCCAGAGGGTCCATTCTCGCGGATCGACCACCCCTTGACATGGTGCCCCCTCGAGTAGCCCCCGTTACCGCGGTTTGGCGGCGCACACGAGAGAACGACCTGCCTTTTGCTCTCTCATAGCCACCATTTGGCAAGGGGTATATGACTTGGGGCCGTCGGGAAGGTGGGGGTGCTCGAACTTCCGAGAGGATGTACCCGAACGGAGCAGACAGGGGCGGCGCGCGATTCTCGTGGTGAGATATGCTTCGGTAGGAGGTTTGACTGGTCTCCGAAATGTTAGAGAGAGACAGAGGATTCGGCGGACATTCTTTCATAGACAAATGCTTGGAGAAAATAAGTCAGCCAGTGTATCGGAGCAGGGTTTGGAACTTACAGGAATGTCATCCAAGTCGATGGGCCAAAAGCGGAGCGTCTTGTCCTTGGACCATGTGATCAACCGGAAGTTACTATAATCTGTAGAAGGAATTGAGCTGGGGCTGGGAGCGCAAGGTAGCTCCTCTCACCTGGACCACCCCTCCGCCACACAAACTCTTTCACGGTGTCCGAGTGTCCCTCTAAGACAGATACCGGCGCCTCAGGGTGGTCGTAACTCCACATGTCAAGGACATTCTCCCCCCGCTGAGGTAAACTGAGAACCCCGCGACCAAAGGGTAAATCCCTCGCCCTCCAAACTGGATAGGACGTGTTGAACGTGACCTTTGGTTCTTTTGTATCGACTACGGTCTCTATATCCCACAGCTTTATGGTGCGGTCGAGAGAACAGCTAAGAATCTCAGCTCTATTTTCGTGGGACCAGTCGATTCCGTAGATCTTAGCGGAGTGGGCATGGATTCTGGAAATTGGCAGGGATCCTTTCTGTGAATGTCTTAATGAGCATCTCGACAATTAGAAAGCACATACCCTCCGGTCCCAGATGAGCACGTCGTTTGCGTGGGAGGAGGCCAGAATGTGCTCATTCTGACGATTCCACTTGACTTGCGTTGCAGCCTCTGGTCCGAGGTCAAGTGACGTCCAACTCAACTCTTTAGGGAGCTCTGCGCACCGTTAAATGCTGACAATCCTACAAACGTGTCAAAGAAGAGCTCGTGTTAGGCGACGAACAACCTCACCTAGCACTGGCTTATTCGTTCGACGGATGTCCCATCCCCATAACCAGCCATCGATTCCTGTGCTCACGACCTGATTGGGGTCCGTTGTGTGCCAGTTGATATCAGTGATGGCACGACTGTGAGCATGTAAAACATGCTCAATCGCCGTTTTCCCATCGAAAAGTAGGTTCCATATTAGCCTACATGCGTCCGGTCAACAGGGGGTGTAGCATACAGGAAGGATACCGACAATTTTTCGTTGGATGTGGAGACAATGTACTGTCCGTGGCTGACGTGTGGGTTCCATTGGACGTCCGCGACATCCCATGTTCCGCCTTGGGGAAGAAACCTGGGGATTTCGAGCGGCGCGTTCAGGTCGATGATAAAGAGCCCTTTCCGTCTGGGGATGCAATGAGCCCGGCGTAAAATTATGCTTCCATAATACCAACCCTGCCAGCACAACGTCGCGACTGGTCGGACTGATGCTCATCTTTTGGGTCGCCTGTCAGTGACCACGGGCCCTTCCACTGGCGGGTATCACTCACGTTCCCAACCGTATCCCCAAACAACCCCTTCATATCAATTTGTAACGCATCGTTGAACGTGGCGTCGGCGCTGTCGTAGCCCTCTGCGCTGGGGGGACCGTCGGACATGATCGAGGCAGATGGTCATCCAAGGTTAAGTCTATCACGCGGAACGTGATCGAGCCGGGACAAAGATTTCGAGGTGTGGGTGAGGGCGTGCATGATATTATCCGAAAGCTAATGCATAGAGGGTATCTACTAACAGAAAGATCGAACCGTAGTCAACGGGGGAAGGCGCCAGGTATCGACTGCCTTCTACGTTCCGGATGATGGTAGTAGGTCGCATAACGCTTGGTAGGGGTTCGAATATGAGGGTGAGTCGAAACATTGTTCAAGTTTTCCGGATTCTCCGGGGAGCTCATGTATTCTGCATCAGAGTCGCTGTCTTCACCTAGCCAGTCGGAATCTTCAGGCAACATGATAACGCCGGAAGCCTGGTCGTAACTGAGACGATTGCTGATGTGCGGTTCAGATGGCCCAGGATTGCCGTTCTCTTGAGCTTCGTCCGGAGGACCACGACCCTGTGGGATCTTTCCATTCCTAAGCGGCGAACTCATGTTAGGGAAGGTGGAGGGTCGAATTCCATGCATGATGCTCTTTCGCTTGCGGAGAGTAAGGACCACCGCTTGTTCCATGTCTGGCTTCGTTCCATTCGTTCGGCCGTGGTTGACAATCGACTGCCCCTTCTTCAAAGGCAGCCAGGGTTGTGGTAGGACACCATTCAGAGCGGGGTGACCGTACCGTCGTTTGCCCGTGCTATCCGAGGTTAGTCATTCAAGTTGATCCACAATCCCTGCATATACGCTCACTTCAAGACACCGCTGTACCAATTTGCCATTGGAGGTTGAGACTAGGGAGTCGTGAGGATTGTTTCACTGGTAATTTGCACATTTGAAAACGCGCACGTAATCAGTCCTTGCATCTTCGGGTGCAACATACAAAGTGTCATCATTTTGAGCATAACGTCGTCGGCTGAGATTGCTGGTGTGGGTCAGTCACTTATCATCACCTCCAAGGCTGAATTTACCTTTGTGACCAAGTTACCGGATGACCGGCTCTCAGCCTCACAACCTCAGCGGTCTCCTCCCCTCTCTCCACTTCGCACACGGAACTCAAGCTGACGTGCTCGCTCAGCGGGGCGTAGATCCTGACGATATACCACGACCACAGGACCGTTCCAATGAGGAGTGGTGTCACCAACGAGGAAACAATGAATGCCTTCTTGAGCGCGAATATCCCAGTCATGAATACCAGGAACATGATGACACCCCAAATCAATCGTGTAAAGGTTATGGGCCATGCCTGGCCCTGTGACTCGTAGGGCTTGTAGAATACTGGAGGGAAGATTCAGTTGGACGCGCTTGCGAATGAGGTGATGGCTGCTAACCAAAAAGTAGTTTGTACTTGTAAACCACGTAAGCAACCCCGAAGTATATGGCTCCAAATATGACGATTAGTGGCTGGACGACACTGTACAGAAGCGTCATGACGAAAACGAGGATCGCTTGAGGATAAACTACCCCATAATTGATCATCGGGGGAGCGTTAAGTTCCGCAAAATCTGCGAACTAGTTGGTACTACATCGAGAACGGAGGGTGAGTGAACATACCTCGAGGCGTACGAGTGACAAACAATCGCATAACCGCACTAGGAATGGTGACTCCGAGGTTGAGTAACTGAAGAGGCATAATGCCAAACCCTTGAAGGATGACGTAGGAAAGGAAGAAATGCCTACGACATTCTGTATTAGTTCAGCGAACACGCTGCCTGTGAAGATGTACTTACCGTGCCGATCCCCGTTGTAATGCCTCAGCCAGTTTCTCGGGAATTTTCGCTGGTGAATTGGCGAGGTCGCGAACCAGCTGCAAATAGGTGCTTGCGAGCAAGAATATGAAGATGACGTTGATGAAGAGGAACAGGAAGTATCTGAGAAGGTAGAAAGTTTGAGACTTTTTCGTTGTGGTCCCATCGTAAGGTTCACGCACTTCTTCAGGAGCGAGTACTCAATCCAACTGCGAGCACGGTATCCTTGGAGATATGTCATAGCTATATCGGGGATTAGAACGAGCTCGCGTCTTATGGAATGCCAGCACCCACCCTCCAACATGAAAGGAAGCAAGGCGTTCAGAGTGATCATGGCGACCGATGGTAGCGAGTTCTGGACAATAGCACGGATCCTCTCATTACTGTCAATCAACCGACCAAGCCACGGCATGGATTTCTTGATTTCCTTGTAACTTAGCAGACTGGCCAGCCCAGTGATCGGGAAGATCCAGAAAAAGAGGAGTATCCCCATCATCGCCATTACGATCAGCTCTCGAGAACGGGTTGAGCCGATCGAAATAGCCATGTTAGCCCAGATGATGTCACGAGGCTCTGGCGCTTGATGCGTGATGCACTCGTTTGGGTGCTGTGCGTGGGCAGTTTGGATCGCGATTTGCTGGGGCGAGGTTAGTCACAAGCCAAACCTGGGAAGAGAGCTAACTTACCGCACTTGACATTTTCTCGAACGTAACAAACGCGGCGTGTGTGGCCCGGAATTTCCCTAGCTTCCGACGTTTCTTCACTTCCTCGTCCGCGTCATGGAATTGAGCATCCCAATACTCAATTGAGTCTACTGCGCCCTTGAATAAGCCGGGTCGCAAGATGGGTCGTGCACGATGAGGGACAACAAATCTTGGGTGTTGAGACTCCAATCCGGAAGAATCGATATCGACGAGAGGAGCGGCTACGAAGTCGCTTGGATCGTAGGACTCTACGGTACTGGGGTTCCCAACGTAGTCTACCCAGGCCTGCTCGAGCTTCAGAAGTGCCGTCGTTCGCTCCGCCAACAGAGGTTCGAGAGACTTGACGTCCCTACAAACGCTGACGCTCTCGACACTAAGGCCCATATTTTCGAAGTGCTCTGCAAGTCTGCGTTCACTCCGCAGATGGATCGGGAGATGGGTGACCAAAACAGTCCGCGCGGATATCGAATGTACGAGTTCCAAAGAGAAGAGTTGACGGGAGCGGATGAACTTGTGGTAGTTCTTGTGAATGAAAAAGAGGGTAAGTATGGTGAACAGGTAGGTGAATAAGAGTTGCAGAGAAACGACGGAGGTGGGATCTGTGAGGAGATCCAGCCAGTCCCTATCTGGTGAAGATGGAGGATTGCGGTGATCAGTGCCGTTGAGAATTCTTATCCAGTCTGGGTCGTCGTCACCGCCAATTCCGAGGTTATTCTATCACTCCAATAAATACCCCCCCTGTCAATGGTGGTCACAAGACACCCACCTTCAAGTTGATTGGCATGAGGATTACCACCGCGAATATAGAACAGACGGAGAAGAGGTAAAATGACATCTTGAAGAAGCTTAGCAACTAGGGTTTTGGAACCATAGTCAGCTTTCACTCGTGAAGGGGTTAGTATGCCACCTACGACTGCGGCATCAAGGCCAACAATTTGGAGGATTGTGAATTCAGATGTTCGTATCGTGGGCAATATCCATCCAAAAAATGCCTGATGCGCATGAGCTTCGTGAGGGGAGAATCCTAGAGGGGGCTGATGGGCATAAACTGTCGGATGTTGAGAAGAGCCTTACCTTTCAGTTTTGTCCGAGGAGCGAATGACAACGGCCATCTCGTCCTGCAGTACGAGAAGACCAGGAAAGAGAACAGTCCGATGCTGCTTGATAGTAATAGCTGAGTCGTGAACCAGGGGCCTTCGTACTTGACTGGCAGGTGTCAATATTGTAGCGTGAGCCACAGGGATCGTTAGGGAGTAAAACATCGCGATTTACGCACAAGTTGGCGGCGAGCCAGGTGGTGGGCCTCCTCCTGGTCCCTCGTCCCCGTCGTCCAACCCTTCAAGCAGTAAACGAAAGAGCAGGTCTCTGACCACCTGGACTACCGACATTTGCGGAGGAGAGGAAGTGGCGACGGAAATGGAAATTAATTCACAGGGTACTATCTACCAGCGCCTCTTCCAACCGACTCTCCTGGTGATCCCGTCCCAGCTGGTCTATAATCTGCTCGATCCCATCACCCTCCATGATGTTCTCCAGGTTCTTGAAGGAAAGTCCAAGTCGGTGGTCGGTCACTCGATCCTATGGTTTAAAAATTGATGACCGGAGTCCCTCTGGATAAGAGCTTGTCATCTCACCTGGGCGTAATTATACGTCCGGATCTTCTCGCTACGGTCTGCTGCCTTGACAAGGTTTTTTCTAACAGCCCTCCTTTCAGCCATCTCCCTGGCGAGTTTCTGGTCCATCAAACGTGCTGCGAGCACCTGGAAGGCCCGCCGCTTGTTCTGTGCATGGTTGTCAACGATGGCAAACCGGGGCCAGAGCTACATGCCCACCTGGTGTTGTGACCTCTCATCCTGCATGGAAACAGTTATACCAGTCGGCGTGTGGGTCAAACGCACGGCGGACTCTGTTTTATTCACGTGCTATGAGTCAGGTGTCAGGTTATGAAGCGGGGATAGGGACATTGAATGGGGTGAACTAACTTGTCCTCCTGCGCCTCGGGCACGCATAACCTCAACTTTCACATCATCCATAGAGAACAGCTCTCGGTTCGCTTGGTCAGACTCCTCCGTTAACGGCAGGACCTTGTCGTTCCGGTAAGCCAGGCAGCGGAAAGGCGACACTGAGGAGACTCACCACGACCGCAACCGTACTTGTGTGTACTCTACCGCTGGCTTCCGTTGCAGGAACTCGTTGAACCCGGTGGACACCGCTTTCCCACCGGAGTGAGTCATAAGCCCCTGGTCCTTTGAATTCTACCACGGCGTTTTTTACACCACCTTCTGGGGTGTCTAAGCTGGAGACTGTGGCTGCCTTCCATTTCACTGACTGAGCATACCGGAGGTACATCCTCATCAAATCACCGAGGAAAAGATTGGATTCAGACCCGCCCACTCCGGCCTTGAGTTCCATGAGCGCGGACATATGTGCAGTCTTGGAAGGAGGCATGACCAAGGAGGGGAACACGTTCCCAACGAGGTCGTCTAAGGTATCCGTAAACGCTTGGTCGTCTTCCAGGGCCAACAGACGTAGTGTTTCATCAGGATCTTCCAACATAGGTCTGTTCTCTTCGCGTAGCTACTGTCGGGGAATCTCAGTCAGCTCGTGAATGGTATATTACCGGGCCAGACCTTCCGAGCGCGGACCCACTCCTCCCAGGCTTCGGCCAAAGGTTCCAACTCCTTCAGTCGTTGAGCACGCGCAACACCATCTCTTGAAGAAGTGTCCCCAGATAACTAACAACTACACATTGAGCGGAAGTCCAGATCAGCGTGCTAGTTGTAGCTCACCTCGGAACGGAGGTTTGAGAACTCGGAGGCCCTGTTCCGCACGATACGCAACAGTGGGGTGCTCTCAACTTCGGAGTCATAGTCCACGTCACCCGTGTGCACGTTCCGACAGCGACCATACAGCGCCGGAAGTCGTTCCAGCGAAGGTGACACGCATCGTGAGCGGAGGCGTGCCACGAAGAGCCTGATCATACCGTGAAGTGATCGAGTTCTCACAGTCACTCCCATTGCATCAATATGGTATGAGATCACAGCCGCATGTATAACTCCAGGCTGAGATTTTTCTGGCCAGGATACAGACCCACTTGCCGACGTCGGACCACCGAGGCACGCGATAGAATCCGACGATGAAGACGAATTCAATCCCCTATCACCCCAACGACAGCCCCCGAAACATGATCTAGATTTTGAGATCGTTAACGGAGGCAAGGCCACTGCGGAGACGTTAATCTTTGTTTCCTTGGAAGCAGGAAGGTATTTGCCTTACGTGATCTATCTACGTGTGCCGATTAACTTCACGTTCTCCACTAGGATCTGGGCAAAAGGCGCAGACCTCGGCGAACAGTTGGGGTCCATCGGTGTCAACAAAAGATCCGTGTGTACTGGCCTGTTCATGCCATAAGCCGTTTAAATTTATAATGTAGGTTGGGATGGTTTTTAACCCAGAATGGACCGATGCCATCGTTGTTGTCTCGGAGGTACTAACCCGCCTACCGGTCTGGGCACAACACCCCTACGTGGAGTATATACTGGATCAACTCAAGCCGATGGAGTGAGTTGTAGGTACTTTCTTAACAGCGGTTCTCACTCTGATACCTCTGCTCCAGAATTCTGCTCCTCGATTCGTATGCTGCATCGAGTTACGTTCAACCAGAGTACATGCCTCTGCATAAAGCACCAGTACGATACCTTACTCTCAACAGCAACACGTATCTCGTAGGTTATACATCATGTCAGTGGAGGTGTCAATAATCCTGACCGTCAGTACAGCCAAAGGATTTCGAGCCCTTCGACCCTCCCAACCTTATCCAATCCACTTCAGCCGCGTTCTTCTCCCTTATTTCGCTACCTCACCAAGTTTATCCCCAATCCTCTACCCAAGTGACACTTTTCCTATTCCCTGGGCCGTATCACCCTTTGAACCCGCCAGGGGACCTGATATCCACGGCGTCGAGTTTGAACGAAAGCGAGGATCTATGGTCACTCGGCTTGATCAAATCCGTGCATGACGTCCTCTCAAGGGGCAAGCACGAGTGGAACTCGAGAGGAAGAGGAGGTAGTTCTTACTCCCAGGAAAGACAGAGACCTGGCGTCGAGGGGAGCATGTACATTTAATGTAGGTAGCCCAGAACCTGTAAACCTTTCACAATCAGGACCGAAAGCTCACGCCTTTTGACTCGTAGTGTCCCCATCTGAAGATCTGGTGTGTTTTTTCTTTGCGTGACAAAAGCAATGGAATCCGAGAGTGTATCTAATCAAACTCGGGCTAGAATCCACATGTACAATATCTGTGTCATGGCAATGAAGAACAGGAACGTTATGCGCCGACTCCTCTGTGCCTGGCTTACAGTCCCAACGTTCGCTTGAGCATTGTCTGGGAGAACCACCGACCTCAGTGATCGCAGCTGTGTTACTAACCGTTAGCAAATCAGGGGTAAGTCGCAAATACAACCCACTCACGAGGAAGAACGCGTTTGCAAAAAAGAAGTACAGGAATATTAGAGTGTAAAGCGTCGTCCCAAAACCAACAAGCCCAGCCGTTAAAGTTGAAATAACTCTAAAGAGGTCGTCAAATACTGTGAGAAGCCAGAACTGAAGCACTCACCCGACAAACTTGTAACCTCCGTAAGCAATTAGATCCAAAACCTGCCCTGACCCTTGGATATTGAGGATGTAACATCCAGTTTTGACAAAGATGAAGTCGACAATAACAACGGCCAAGGCCTTTGATGCGGCAGTGCCGAGAACCTCGGGATGGAATCTGTCTTGAAGACCCCTTAACAGTGCCACGAAGAGGACGTAGGTGACGAACGCCATCGCTTCATGTCGACGCGTCAGTAAGAGTCACGGCGAGAGTCACCGTAAAAACACACCAGGGATATAGAGATCGGGGGAATTGATGTCCTCACGAGGTGGCTGCCACTCATTTGTGCCATTTTCCAGACGTTTTATCTTCCGCGACCAAGGTTTATGTCTCCACGGAAACACGAGAAGGCGAAGCTTGTGGATGACGTATGAATTAGAAACATTAAAGTGATGCTTCAGTAGTGACACGGGGATTAACCCAGCGAGCTGCATGAACGTGGTTAGCCCACCCATGCGCTATATGCGTGTGCAAGATGCGCACGTTTTGTTGGACGTAGTTCTGACCCGCCTGAACAGCACTCTGGCCAAGCTGCATACCCAGCTGCGTAGTTGCGCCATCTATCCCCCAGGCTGAAAAGTCAGGAACATGTTGCTGATACCCATGTTGGGGCTGATGCACTGGTGGTGGTTGACCGTACTGATTCTGTTGTGGTTGTCTGGTCGGGTACATAGGGACATTCTGGTTCGGATATCCTTGGAGAGGTGGCTGTTGCAATGGTGGTGAGGACGTTCCGACAAAACGTTGGTATCCATGTGGTGAGCCCGGGGTAGAAGGGGGTTCCGGTATGTACATTGGATGCGTTGGGACAGGGTGGAGGAGTGGAGGAGGGGACGTGTTCGAGCCTGGTTGCTGAAATGCCATGTTGAAGGGGGTGAGCAAGTTACACGTTTGCAGATGATCGGATGCGCGGTGCCCGATCTGGCGTGCCAGCGCTGTCCATGTCCAATCCAACACTTCATTATGCAAAGGAGTATACTATAGTGTATACACAAAAGATCTATCAGAGATGACCTATCAAAGATTTCTAGAGCGAGAGTAGCAGGAAGCATTTTTATACGACGGGCCTGCAAAGTGGTTTGTTATCAGTGTGTATTCACCGAGGACCGGAACACCGAACGCACTGGATATCGACTCGGGGCTGGACGTGGATGGACGCGTGGTTTGGAACACCCAAGATACGCGAGTAACCGTTCAAGTTCTTGTGGAGGGTCAATTGGAAGACAGAGGCTCCGCCGTTCCTGTAAGGGTGCGTTAGGGCCGCCTCTTGTCCCAGCACCGTTCATCCCTCACCTGGAAATGATCGTCGACAAGGCCAAGAAATAGACCCAGATTCTGTACCACCTATCACCATACTTCTCGATGACCTTGTCCTTGTTGCTGATCCAGTTTTTGTACCACCGGTAGATAGTTGCAGAGTAGTGAACACCAAGAACGTCAATGTTTTTGACCTCGAATCCAGCAGACTCGACCTGGTTGACGACCCAGCCGAGTGAACACGAGGCGTCTGCGCCGGGGAAGATATACTTGTTCATGAAAATACCCCTGTCCAATTGTTAACATCGTTCTCGAGGGGATGAAACTCCGTATGTAGACCCGTACCAGATGAGATCCTCGTACTGCCAATGAGGGCGGATACCAGCGACCTGAAGGACGAAAATACCGTCGTCGTCGAGGAGGTCATATACCTGCCTGAGGAACGTTTGGTACCTGCGAATTCCAACGTGCTGGAGATAATTATGGTCAATTCGCCCGAAGAGGAACAGTGCATATATTCACCTCAGCCATCTCGAGACTAACGATCTTAGTGAAGGAACCTTTTTGCGGGGGGATTTCTCGGTAGTCCATACAGTGAATGCGGGCGCGGTTGGGGTCACCATCGTTAGCTTTGATCCTCTCGTTGCCGAACTTTGTCTGGTTCTTGCCGAGAGTGATACCAGTAACTTCGCAGCCATAGTTCTTGTGAGCGAAAGCAGCAAGGGTACCCCATCCGCAGCCAATGTCGAGCAGGCGATCGTCGGGGTTGAGGTCGAGTTTCTCGCAAACCACGGTCAGCTTGTTGTCTTGGAGTTGTTCAAGGCTTTCCTCTTGTTCGATGTCCAAAACGATACCGGAGGTATAGATCATACGGGGACCAAGGAACCATTCGTAGAAGTCGTCACCTCCTGGACATAGGTTCAGTCACAGGAATAATAAAGTATCAATGGACACTGACGGTCGTAATGGTCCCTAACTTGCTCCTCATCTTGGCTCTTGGAGTGCATGATGACTTCGGGAAGCATCTGGGTCAAGACATATTTGAACAACTCGGGAGTGAATTGGAAGCTGGCCCAGATGTGACGCTGTTCCAAGATATCCAACACGTCACCTATAGTCCATCACTCGCGTAAGACGAAGGGTTGTGTGCCACGTTGACATAAATTGGACTCACCATTGAACTCATATTTTCCATCAAAGTAAGCGTCGTGGAAAACCTGCATGGGTATCTTCTCCTTGTCGTGGTACCTGGCCTTGAGCTCAGGGTCATCGGTGATGATGAATTCCTCAATGTTAACCGCGGGGATGGCGACCTTCTCGTTCTTCCTCTTGCCGTAGATACTCATGACGATCCAGTATCCAATAGTCAGTGGGACTCCGAGGACGGCGACGAGGAAGATATATGTCTTGAACCCGCCATAGGAAACGATGGGGAGGATACGTTTCACCACCCAGGGGACACCGAGGACGATGGCGGCCAAATGGAGGTTGTTGAAGTCGCCGTTGCCCTCGGCGACGCCGACGAGGGGCGGGTTTTTTATGGTCGGGGTCTTGGATATCTTCACGGGAGGATAGACCATGGTTGTCGCGCCTGGGAGAGGCTGCTGGCGGCAAACCAACCGAAGTTAAATAAATGATGCGACACGTCGGGCTTTCCCACGGTGCTCAGTTGATTATATAATCCGCCCAGGCTTCTTCCTTTGATGAGACTTGGAAGCGATCCGCGCAAGCATGCATTTCTCCAAGTCTTATACGCGGATCATCCTCTCTTTGCCTCAAGAGCTCAGGGAGAATGCAATAAGCTATCGCCAGGCGAGCTGCTTGCTTCCTCCGACCGTTTTCTCTTCCTGACTCACCCTCCAAAGCTCAAGAAGTCGATTAACCGGGTTGTCCAGGAACTGACATTCCTCGGTTTCAGCCCGGAGGTGGTGCGAGATCTCACCAAGCAGGGACATGATGTCCTCCACGAGATGAGGGAGAAACAGGGTCCGGACGAACAGATAGCGCCCGTGAACCAGTCTCACACGACCACCAGCCCATCTCGCAGACTATTATACGAAGTGGATAATGGCCTCGGTCATTTACTCCCGCGTCTTAGGCTAATCATTGAAACGGATACCGGCACGGATACCGCGGTACGCGAGGTCCTGACGTGGGAAGTAACACCCAATGTTCCCATCCTAATATCTCAGGAGGATTCCCTGGCCGATTCGTGAGTGACCGGGACTTGTTCCTTTGTTATTGACTCAATGCGCATTCCAAGCAGCTCTGTACGCGAGTACATTATACCGCTTGCCTCGGATACCGCCTTCTTCAACCTGCTTACGAGCGCTATCAATGGCCTGTCCGCTCAACTTACCACCGTGCACTCAGGATTTATGGCGGACCTGGAGGTCCTCTCCAGGTCCATCTCGGACAGTGCGATCCCAGTCTCACAGACGGATGCTTCTTACCGACCTTTCTCGACCGACGACGACCCAGGGACGATCGACATACCATCCACGAAATCCATCTTTGGACCCAATTTGGACGCTAGATCAGATTTATATTTGTGGAGAAAACTCCTAAACCTCTACGTCGACGCAGAAGTTTTCGACAGCGTAGCCGAAAGAAATCGCGGGGAAAGGTCCCTGGAAGACACAGAAATCCGCATGGGAAAATTCTTGGAGAGGGTCGAGGAGAGTGGCGTTCTGTGCGGCAGGTCCAAGAAGGCCCATTTAGAGGTCGAAAGGTTTTTCAGGCTCAACAACATAATTTTGGACCTCAAAAAAGTGAGGCTGCGATCGCATGTTTCGAAACAACAGCTAAAACTGACCCGATACAGCTGGATTATGCGAGCAGCGAGGCCACCCGGAAGATTCTGAAAAAGCATGCTAAACGGACAGCACTACCCTTCCCACCATCGTTACCACGCGAGATTATTTCCGCGCTTGGTGTGGTGGATGTGGAAACGCCGACAGACACATCATGCCCCCCATCGACGGGTCAAATGTCACAAGCGCTGATGCCACTACCCCAACGCTGCGGGCCGCTCCCACGGCTCCTCGTCCAAGCCATCGGGGAGAAAATACTCCCCATTATACCTCATGTTGATGATTATTCGTGTATTATATGCACGAGCATAGCTTTTAAGCCAATCCGCCTCTCATGTGGACACCTTTTCTGTGTTAGGCAAGCACATTGGACAGGCGACTACGAAAGGAACTCTAACCTTCATACCAGGTGTTTGCTAAAGATGCAAAGACAGGGAAAGGCAAATTGTCCGATGTGCCGATCGCCTTGTGTGGTCGCAGCCGATCGTTGTGAGTAATTCTGTTCCTGAGTTGGGCCTTGCTCGGCACATTTCCCGTCACCATTGCTGACCCTCTCGCCTTTGCAGCCAACGTGGATTGGGCACTGATGAACTTTATGGCTGACTGGTTTCCCGTGGAATCGCGAGAAAAATTGTTGTCCAACGAACGAGAGGCGAACGCCGAGCTCGCGCAGGAACTCGGGTTCGACAATGACAGGTGTTTGGTCATGTAAAAAATCACGTCGGCAAGACGAATCTTATCTGATAATCAATCCGGTTCCCTACCCGGGCTCCATATAATGCAACTCCACCTGTCTTCCGTTCTGATTCATCGGTCTCTTCCCCGTTTCCCTAATGTCTTCTAGATACTCTCCGACCGATGGTCTTCCAGCCCGTCCGCCTTCGCCTCAGCCCCTCGCAGATAAATTCGACCACGGTAACGGTTCTTATGTCGATTCCGGGTCACCTGATGACAAGATCGGCGGTGTGCGCAACGCCGAAGCTGCCTACAAAGTCTACGGCCGGATCTCCAAGTGGTTCCTCTTTATTGGGTGAATCAAATATCCTTCCTCCGTCCCGTCCCATTCCATTGACCACAGGCACGTGTTTCTCAAAGCCTCGGCCTTTCTGCATATATCTATTCGTTGGATGGTGTCACAACCTGGAGTTACCTCGCGTTTGCTACATCTACGTTCGGAAATCATTCCCTAATTGCCAGTATCCAAACGGCCCAATCTATCATTCGTAAGCCGCTTACCACTCCTCCCTCACCCTGTCGCTCCACCGCTGAGTATCCTGCTCCAGTCGCTGTAGGAAAGCCAGTCATTGCAAAGCTCTCCGACGTTACCTCCAGGTCATTCGCGTATATTGTCACGAGTGAGTTCGGCTTCGGGCCTTATCTGATAGCTGGATGTCCCGTTGATCGCTGACATTCTGCCCACAGTCGTATTCTACACCATCGGTATTTACCGTGTCCCATCGCTATCCCAGAAACTACTCATGCGACCCTTCATGCGTAGGATACGTCGTTCTTGCGTCTGCTCGTAACGTTGGCACCCTCGCCGGTGGTATCGTCCTTTACGCTGTGTGAGTAGACGATGGATCCGTCGTTGTTCCACCCTCTAATGTAAGGACTTTCGACAGCGGGTATACGTGAGTTTGGTATATCGATCCTCCTACTGAATTCCCCTGATGAAATCGGACCCAGTGGCCTCCAAATTTTGAATCAGATCGTCATCGCAGACGTCACGACCTTGAAATGGCGTGCTCTCGTCTCCGGGTTAATTTATTCACCTTTCATCATCAACGCCTTCGTTGGAAGCCGTGTTTCTGCCAGTATCCTCGAGAATTCGACGTGGAGATGGGGATGTAGGTCATTGCTTGACTCGACACGGGTCTTTATTGAGCCTAACCCTTCCGACAGATGGGATGTTCGCCATTTTACTTCCGACTACTCTTGCCCCACTCATCATCACCTTGGTCTATGGAGAACTGAAAGCCAAGAAGCTCGGATTGGTCACTCAGCCCCCCCACCAGGGTATTTTATCGCGTTCTGCCGGCTTCGGCTCGTCATTTACGCTCCCGTAGGCCGCACATCTGCCGTTCAGAAGGTAATAGCTTTCGCTGAACAACTTGATTTGATCGGGTTGGTTCTGCTCGGCATTGCCGTCACTTTAATCCTTCTCCCCATCACCTTGGTGAGCACCACCGATAAATGGAGCGACGGTCGGTGGATTTCACGTCACGGTGAAGAAGTGGAAATGATAACAGTGTTTTAGGGAAAATCATAGCGATGATTGTCGTTGGATGTGTTTCGCTCGTTACTTTCTTCGTCTATGACATAAAGCTTGCCAAAGTCCCAATTCTATCAAAACAATTCATCAAGAACAAGGCTATCGTCGCTGCTTCTTGGATTGGATTTTTGGACTTCGTGAGCATCATGTCCCTACAAAGTCTGAATCTCCTGCCAACGCTGGAACATCCTAGGTTTCCTTCTACGTTACCTTTGCCTATCTTTATTCATTTGTTATCGTTGTCAAGCCATGGTGCGTCACGTACGGTTGACACAATCCATACCATCTAAGTTGTTTTTAGGTCATTAACGAACACCAACTACTTCCTTCAAACCCAAACGGTTGGGCTGACGGTTTTCGGCGTCTGTGCTGGTGTGGTTCTCAGGATTACACGCCGGTATAAGGTGACTCTCCGCCTCGGACTTCTGATGCGCTCATTCTGACGACCGTTTTCAGTGGCTTCTGGTCGCTGGTCTCTCGATTCGACTACTGTAGGTGATCCTCTGTCGGGTAGTTGTGCGATCCATTACGCTGATGATAAAACCAGGGGTGTTGGAATAATGATCCGTTCACGCGGTGTCAATGGTGGTGACGCGGAGATCGTCATTTCTCAAATCATCCAGAGTATTGGGGGTGGTATTGCGTCGACTGCGACACAGGTGCCTCGGATCACGTGGATTCTTTGAATTGGTGACACTAAGTTCCATTTGTGTGCCTCAGGTTGCCGCTCAGGCATCCGTCCCTCATTCGGGAGTCGCTATGGCCACAGCGATTGTCTTGCTGTGGACGGAAATTGGTGGGGCTGTCGGGAATGCCATCGGTGAGTGCAAGTTGGACGTTTCCAGGGTGGAGGCTCATACCGCCCGCAGCCGGCGGCATTTGGAGGAACCTTATGCCCGGAAACCTTGCCAAATTTTTGCCTTTCCTGGATGAAGCAACCCGCGCGCAGCTGTTCGGTTCGATCTCCCTTGCCGCCGAGTATCCTTTGGGCGACCCGATCCGCACGGGTGTTATCCAGGGTGAGCAGGAGCTGCCACTTTCTAGGCTGATCATTTTGCTTATCAATGATCCACGAATGCAGCCTATAGCGAGACAATGAAAATTATGACAATCGTTGCAACTGTTGTTGCCGTCTTCCCTCCCATCTTCGCGCTGTTCCTCCCCGACTTGTATTTGGGGGACAAACAGAATGCAGTGGACGATACGGACCTGGGTGGAGAAAAGGTGCAACCATCTTCGTAGAAAATGAAAGAGGTTCTGTTCTGGCTCGAGGGGGGGGTTCTGCGTGGAAGGGACGTGATAGTTCAGCGTGATCCCGAGGGCTCGTATCGCTATGCAATTTCATTTCAATCCTAGCCTTGACGATGGTAGTCCTACGCATTTGGCGGGAGTTCCGACCTTCTCTGGAAGTCTCGGCCGTTCGGTCGCAATTAGTTGAGCGCGAAGAAAAGTTGGGTACCGAGCTAGCCGACCGACGGATCCTCCGGGGATTGTCCCGTATGCGGCAACTGCCAGCTATAGGCAAGCGGAGCGGTCGGCATTCCCCGTTCCCGCACCCCCTCAAGTAATATTTCCCGCCACCCTCGAGTTCCCTCCACTCCCCGCTCTGCACATCCCCGTCCCTGCGCCTCCCTCCCTCGTTTTCTGCGTCCCCCGCCATGCACCTCTCCCTCTCCCTCTTTTCTTCCCCATGGCACAAGCTGCGGTCCAAGGCCAAGCGGCTGACGCGAAAGTCAACCAACAGGTAAGCTCATTCCCCGTGCCGCTCTCCCCCCCAGCTGTTTGTGAACGATCCCCGTACATGTCGTCCTGTGTTGCCGACAGGGGAGGGGCAGCATTTTGCCGTTAGATTTGCTGTTCTAAGCGCATTGCGCTTCGCTTGAGCACCGCTTCGGGGTCAACAGTCACCGACGTTAGGCTAACCGCACTCACAACCCCGACAGGTCCAAATACTCTACCTTCGCCAATCAGCGAGAGATTGCGCCAGTAGATATCTCACATATCCCCCAAGAAATCTGGGAACTCGTCCTCCGCGAAGTTACCGCAATGACCCCAGACCCGCTCGATGGATCCCAAGAACTCTCGTTCATCGATTTTTCTCCCGTCTCCGACCGTTATGTCGACTACTTGACCTCCTTGCGGAACAAGATTAATCTCTCCCTCGTCAGCAAACAGTGGAATGCGATCACCAGTCGCTTTGTCCTCGAGTTCGTGTGGATAAGCAAGGCACCCCAAGCCAAGTCTTTGGCCAAGCGCCTCCTACTCGAAACAAGCCGAGACGACCATCTCCGTAGCGGTCGTTTTATCCGCCGCTTGCACATTCAAACACCCGTGTTCGAACGATGCGCTCCTGTCGACCTGCGAACAATCTTGGATCATTCCCCTCATCTCACCATTTACTCCGACCACCACTCTATCCAGCAGAACCTTTGCGAAGAGTCTCCGGATCCGCGCTGCAGCCCCGAACAGATTCTTGCATTACTTGCACACCCCAAGATCCGCCGTCTCTCTTGGACGAGCTACGATAACGCTCCTTTCCACTTACGCATGTCACCCTTCTTGCGCAACCTCACAACGCGCCTGGAATACCTTGAGCTTTCATCCCACTCCCCCAACTTCCGTGCCGTTTTCTCTGAATCGTTCTCACCATCAAGCTCCCCGATGCAAGTCACACTTCCTGCGCTCCGTTCGCTGAAACTCAGCCTGGACAACGCTACGTTCGGTGTTCTCTCCTCGTGGGACATGCCACTCCTCGCAAACGTCTCTGTTGTCTCTTCGGACTTCAGTTATACTGGGGAGGGGTTTGCTCTGTTTTTCAAGCAGCATGGCGGGAAGATCTCGCAACTTGAACTCGGACACTCCTCAAGCACAATTGAAGAACATTACCTGACTAACACCCGCCAGGTGGCACCCATCCCTCTCGCTGATTGGTGCCCCAACCTCCGAGAGCTCATTTGCTCCGCGGATGCAGAGTGGCATTGGGAATCTCCCGATTGGATTGCCCCTCACGTCCTTCTCCCTTCCCACCCCACTCTCCAACTCATCGCGATCCGTGACATTGATACCCGCCTTCTCAACCCCGAATTTTCCGATAACGATGACGATTTGGACACACCGTTTTTCCCGTTGATCGAACAGATCTATTCTCTCCTCAGGAAGGACGCTTTTCCCAACCTTCGGTTCGTTCGGGACCTCAGCCTTCGCTCCCACTTCATGCGCACCGAGCAACCATCGGAAAGAATTTTAGGCTTCTGGCAGAAGATTGTGAACCGGTGCAGAGAGCGCGAGATCTGGTTCGAGGACTGTTATGGGGTCAACATCACCCTTCGAGGACTTCAACGAGCAAGTTTGATGTTGACCTCTCCCATCTCCACATGAGCCTCTCCTACGTAGGATCCCCCAAGTTTTCGTTCTTGTTTTCGCATAGTATGCAGTCCTCTCGCATCACTCCTATGAGGTTCTTCCGGTCGTTTCGAATGTATCCATCACTTTCCCCTGTCATCATAGCGCACAGCAGCATTCGTGGGCTTCTGCCCTTGGACTATCTATTCCCCTCACATATCACGCATGGCATCCATTCATTCATGACCGTTTGTAAACATTTTTATACTCCCTGGGTTTGTCCAGTGAATCACAACATCACATCTTAGGTATACCCCCCCCCTTCGACCCTTCTTCCCTCGGCGATTGATCCTTAGGACATCTTCCCCGGGTTAGTGCCGCAGAACATGTCGTGATGTGGTGAAAAATAGACATACGAATGTGGATTACTCCCGGTGAATAGTGATGCTTTTTATCAGTCCTTGCCCCATGCGCTCGATCTCAGCGATGACTGCGGTCTCGTTCAGGACTACATCCGATCCCCTCTTCCTATCTTTCTTGTTCTGTATACGATAGTAAACAAGGCGCTCGGCGGAGCGTGAAAAATGCTCACCTGATGCACGGGTGTGGAGGAGTACCGTTCCCTCACTTTAAATGGTTTGGGAGCTCTTAGCTCTGGAAGCCAGACTCCACCGATCTTGTCTCCTCCAAAACAGTCGTAGAAGAACACGATAGTGTCACTGTAGACGGTCTGCAATAGAGGTCAACTACTGCCTTGGGAAACATAATCGACTTACTCTCAAGTCCTCGAGGAACAGTCGGGCGGGATCAAATCCCGGTCTCCTGTCAACCTTGGAAAACTTGATTTGCTGTCCTGTTTCGACTCCTTGGATCTGCACAGATGCGTTCTCATACGAGCGAGGAAAATTCGATGCCTCAAGGTGAATAATGAAGTCGTACTCGGTAGTTGGATGAGCATTCAGAATCTGTTGTCATGATTAGCTGGTCTAGTATTGTTCCCCAGAAAAGAAACACACCGATACATCCTTGAAGCCATAGGGATCCCCCCGCAGTTTGTTCCATGCAGCCTGAGCAAATGTTGTAATTCGCCTGGCAACTACCGCATCTGGCCCACTGCTCGTCCACATCTTCCCGCTCGGGTCCTCGGACGTCCGAATGGCCCACGCCCCGGGCGATCCAACAGACACCTGTGGGGTCGGGATTTCCGTCTTCCCATAAAGTGGGACATCCAACCCCCCCTGCCACTCCCAACTGGCCAAAAAGTGCACCACAGCAGCGAATCCTCGTTCCTTCGTGACCGGGACATCGACTTGGTTCCTCGGTTTGTCAAAATCATCGGACAAACCTGATCCATCCCCAACAAACTTTTTCGCACAAATCAGCTCCACAGCCTCCTGACTAACATGTACGTCGAGCAGCCAGTGAGAGGCAAGCCAACGCTTCACAAGCCGTACGGTGCCAGAAAATCCGGGGTAGCGATAGCACAGGTTTGAAACAGCTCGGTGGTGGCTGGGGGCGGCGATGAATTGACGAGTGTAGGTTTCCTTCGCCTTCATCGCCGCCTGCTTCTCGCGAGGGCTTGGTTTTGGGGCAAATGGCCGGTTCGGTTCTCCCTCAACCATCCTGTCCAATAGTGTAGCCTCTCGCTGGTGCCAAATGCTAGCAGAGAACGCCCATCCCTCAGTTGTCAGGATCTCCAGTCGACCGCGATCCTGGAATGACGCAGAGGGCGATGGATTGTCCACAACAACCCTAGCAGTGAGACCGTCCACAGCTTTCATAAGCGATCGAGCGATGTGTTCGAAAAAAGCCAATTTCATCTTTAGAATCGCTGAAAGGTCATCGGGCCATCGCGGCGACTTTTCGAACTCGATTATGATGTCCATGGCTGGGGTGTATCTGGCCCACGGAGGGAGAGCTGATGAAGCTGAACCTGATATGGCCACTGGAGTGAACGCGCTCGTATGCCTTAAGGCGCTGTGTGCGGGGCTGATAGTAGCGACGGACAGTGGGAGGTCCTCCAGCTGTTTGATCTGCTTGAGGAGCGAATCGAATACGGAGGTCACTTCTCTGAACCCTTTCGATACGGAGGATCCCAACCGCGAGTATACGTTGTTGATCGCTTTCGGAAGTCGAATGAGGGCGTCGAAGGATGGCTGCCAGGTGAAAACTGACGCTTCCTCAATCCCAAAATGGTGCCACAAAAGGTGCTTTGCGATCAAGATGGGAATGTGGGCTTTTTCGTCCACAGTTTTCACATCCCAAACGACACTTTCCAGAATCCTGCCGTCCTTGAAACGCCTAAGTTCTGTCTTGTCGTTACCCCAAAACTCGCGGAATTCGGGATTCTTATCAGCCTCCTCGACCGATGGCCCTCGATCTACGAGAAGAAAGGCGTTCGTTGGATCAAGAATGAAGCCGATTTGAATTATGGATGGCGTAAACGGGTGGGCCTGCGAAAGTTCCCGAGCTGTTGATGACCGACGCAAGAGCGGGACAGCCCTTGTCCTGTTCCCTAAGCCTTGGCGAAGGATCGAGGCGATCTTGGAAAGGACAAATTCCCCTGAGGATCCGGCATCGAGCTCGTGTATCTCTGACTTCTTTTTAACGCGAGATGAGGACAGGTCGACCCCGATGACGACATCAAACCTCTCGGAGACATGACGTCTATCCTCAAGGAACAACGCAGAAAAGGGGTCATCGTGTGAGATGTCGCGGTTGAGGATTTCAAGAGTACTTTGAGCATCGTGTCTCAGCTGTAATAATGTCAGTGACATATTGCAGGTCTTTCGTTAGGTACCCACCATCTCTAGTGAGCTCGAGGGAACGCCAGAGAGCAGATTCAACCCCGATGAAGCGGCTACGAAGACGGCGAAATCCTTCGAGCCACTGATTGAGACCTACAACGGAGAAATTAGGATTGAGTCATCGGTGGACCGCAACGCTTACGGGTTTGAGCTCCGCCCCCTTCAGGTAGACGGGTTCCTTTACGAAATCGTGCCTGGCTGCACTTATCCATCAGATGGTCAAAGAGAAACCAGGATACCTAGCGCACCTAAGAAACCGATGGTTGCCTTAAAGAGTTGGTAGGACGACAACCCCCTACCCGCAGGTTTAACTCTCGATTTACTTCCCCTCACCGACGCATCTCCCTTGACCATCAACTCCAGCAAATTCGACCAGAAGGGACCACGATCTTCAAACCCAAGTATACCCCAGCCGTCTCCACCGCGACCATACCCACGTTGATTAGCCCAAATACGGAGCAATGCGAGGGCATCTGAGAAGCTATCCACAGTTTTCTTGGTCTCATACGTGGATAAGAGGTGGGGTACGGCGGTGGTGGATTGCAGGAGGGCGTCATTGTAGCGGTAGGTGGGTGTGTCGTTAGAGGAGGACGAAACTCGGACATTGCAGTGAGTTGGGTCAACGCGCTTCATGGACATTGGTGAATCTTGGGCCAACACCGCTAAGATGCGTATCTGCGCTTTTGCACTGGAAAAGTCAAACTTCGATTCATCTGGGTGAATAAGGAGAGTGTTTTCCATGAGCATGCTGAAGTTGGACCGACCTTCTTTCGACCGGATTACAAGAGATGATAGCCGTGGGTCACCGTTGGTAGAATCGTGAAACACATCGACCGGTAGATGTTTCTTTATGTGCGCCGCGATTACAGAAAGGTAAAATCCCCGCTTGTGGAAGAACCTGCCGTTCAGATAGTCCTTCTCTTGAAACAAGTCCTGCAATAGTGTTGAACTAACAAAAAACCGCCAGAATGAGCACACTCACGTTTGGCATCTGTACTGAGAGGTCGACAGTATATCTCTCTCCATTCTTCGGCCTCACAGACAGTTTATTTGCCCAACTCCCAACCATCGTTATATTTACTGGCGGTTGGAAGGCGACCTTCCAGTTGGTTTCCTCTGTAGGCAATGGCGCGGCATAAGGAATAGCTACGCCTGCCTTGAGCAGGGAACGGGATGCAGTTAATGGGTGTTGGGGGGCTACTGCCGGAATTGATGAGATGGTTTCGTGAAGCGTTCGAAGGAAGGATCCAAGGACGGGACGATCAAACTTTGGGCGAACGCTTGGTATCAACGAGTCAATCTATACCGCGTGAGAGAGCTGAACAGAAATTTCAACAGATGGACTACGCCGCGTGCGCACCTGTAACTTGAAGGCACTCGACTTGTACAGTTCCGAGGCTTCCTTCATCTCTCGTAGCTCGTGTCCAGCAGGAACCTTTACAGGCTTCCCACTTGAAGACGGGAGGTCAACCTCACCGCCTCCTCCTGTTCCACCCCATTCCTTCTCCTCGTTGTCGGCGGAACCGGTTTCGGTCTCCGAGCCTGAGTCTCCGGAGTCAACCCCATCAACAGACATGAGGTCCTCCGAGTCGCGAACCTGTGCATTTGTAAGGTCAGTGATACGAGATATGTCGTACGCATACCTCTTCTTCTTCCATGGCCGTGTCCCGGTCACGTTTGCGCTTTAGGTTTTTGGCCATCATGCTCGAGAGAAAAATGTTGATCGGTGAGGTAACTTCAGGAACTTCGGCAACTCCCGCCGCATTGTTTCTTTTTTTTTTTTTGGTGTAGCAGACGCCTAGTCATTCGGAGCGCATGACCGCTCTATAAGACACCCGGAGGAAATGCCGTTACGCACTGGCCACCTCCCGCCGCATTGTTTACCGAAGGCCTCTGGACCAAACAACTGCCATGGCCACAGCCCCCGCACCCGACCATGAGATAGCCGTAGTAACCCCGGAGATGACCGAGTTACGCCAGCAATGTTACGACGTCCGCGTCGCAGTATTTGTAAACGAGCAAGGTGATTTCACTCATCGATCTTGGTTTGGTGTCTGGTTATCGTTATGACTAGGTTTCTCTATCGATGACGAATTCGACAAGTGATTTTTACAAGTGGATGTTTCCACTAAAAAGCGGTTCTAACCAGGGCACAGGTGGGACGGGGAATCCACACATCTTTTGCTGCGACTGGTACCCTCACTCGAGCCGGTGGGAACCATTCGGGTAATCCGTACTCCCGGCTACTACAAGCTAGGTCGGCTTGCCGTGTTGAAAGACTATCGCCGATTCTCCTTTGGGAGAGCTCTCGTCCTTGGGCTCCATGATTGGGTCCGTACTGATGCGATCAGGAACGGCCGAGATGGTGAGGTCAAAATTCGGTTACACTCCCAACTTCCAGTCAAAGGATTCTACGCCAAGTAGGTCCACTGTGGTTAGCCTAGGTTGGAGTCTTCGTTGACCGTCTCTCCTCACAGGTACGGCTATATACCAGAGGTAACTGTTCTCTGGGATTGATGCGAGAGATGTTCAACGATGACCCAGGGAGATGAATTCGATGAAGATGGTGCACCACACCAATTCATGGCCGCTACCATAAAGCTAGATTAGGGCTTTGGCGGTGGCTGTTTTTTCCTCCTCGATGGCGGGAACGGACCGGGATGAGTGTCAGGGCAGTGGAACTGTAGATGCCTATTCTAGAAGACACGGCACAAGAAATGATCGGAATATGATGATCGTCACTAGCAGTGGTCACTAGTATAAGGTCAACTGCTCTAAGCTGGAATCCAGCCTCAAATTCAGAGGAGGGGGGGCATCATCCCTGGAGAATTTCAGGGGTAATCATTGCTGTTTTTTTGGGGTTGCTGACGCTGCCTGCTCGCGCCATCTTCGTTCGTAGCCAACTGATAACCGATCGGATATCTCCGCACTAGATAGACCCATCGCTCGTTTGTCTTTTCTCTCTTTTTCTTTCCCCAAACGATACGCCTTCGACCGAGGTCAGTATTCACTACCGTTTACTCATTCCACTCATAGACCTGACTATTAGCGCAGTTCGTTATCAGGTACATAATAACTATACAGTTGATACGTCTTCGACTGACCTCGCTGTCAGTTGTCAACTGCTCTACTATGCTCATTCTAGCGTCCGCGGATGTCGACGCTTTGATCGCAGATATTTCCCCCGATGAACTGACCCAGCTCATGGGCGTTGTGTTCAGACGCGTTTCCGAGAACTCAGGCGTCGATATGCCCCAGAGGTTATCAGTTCAAACGAAATCCCATGATATTCTCTTCATGCCCTCGCGTATCGATACTTATGGTACAGCGGTCAAAATTCCATCTGTCCCAACTTCCGGGGGATCGGCCGGCATACCGGCGACTACCCTCGTGATAGATGAAGCTTCCGGGGGAGTAGAGGCTGTGGTGAACGCAAGAAACCTCACCGCCGTCAGGAACGCGGCAGGTGCATCCTGTCATCCGTGGGGCCAATCGCAGCTAAGACAATACCAGGTTCTCTGTTGGCCACCCAGCTGGCTCTAGGCCCGGGTGCGTCCCCGCGCGTTCTGGTGGTTTTCGGAGCCGGTGCTCAGATCGCTGCCCATATCGCCCTCCTTCTCCGGTACTACTCTGTATCGCTCAAGCGATGCATCATATACAACCGTTCGCTCAACGCCCGCGTGGAAAGGCTTATCGAGTCACTTCGACGTGACTTCGCTTCCGTGACGTTCCTTTGCCGAGAAATACCGAACAACACGGACGGCGCAGGTGAAGACGTGAACAGTTTCCAATCTGACTTGGGGAGCGCAGACATCATCTGTACGGCAACTTCGTCCACCAAAGCGTTGTTTCCCAGTTCCTTCGTGCGACCTGGAACCCACCTCAACCTCGTGGGGTCTTACACCCCTCAAATGATGGAGGTCGATCCGCCGTTGATCCGCCGTGCGGGTCTTTTGATGGTAGAGAGTAGGTCTGCGTGTATGTTGGAGGCGGGGGAGCTTATCGCCGCTGGGGTGCGTCCAGAAGACATGCGCGAGGTTGGAGAACTTGTTGGTGTGGACTCGGGGGCGCCCCTTGGTAATTCGTCTGGTGACAGAGTTACAATATTCAAGTCAGTTGGGTTAGGGGTCCAGGACGTTGCTATTGCGCGGTTGGTCGTTGATTTGGCGCGGAGAAAGGGAGTTGGCTGCGATTTGAATTCATACGACGACGATAATACCGCCGATGTATCGTTGTAGTAGTCGCAATAAGACATACAGCGGAGGTGAACAACCATAAGCTTCAGTACAACCTGGGTTAGAACCGATTTGAAATTGATAGCGAGATAATTGCGCCTTGAATCTGCGTCACCGGCACCACACCGGATGGCTCCCTATCTACTTGCTTGTCTGCTCACTTGCTCAACGTCAACCTTTGTCTTGAACCTCTCTGTCTCCTCGCGTCCTTTGTTTTCCAGACCGAGCGGGGAACCGGCGAAAATTTAAGCCCTTTCCGCCTCGAACCTTCTGTTACGTTGAAGATCCGGGTTTTGCTGTTTGTATGGCCGGCTGATTTGCACCACCCTTTCAACCCTCCGTCCGAGAATTTTGCTTCTGGGCCGAACCACCATGTCCACCCCCTCCTCTCCACCCCAAGACGTGCCTACGCCTCGATCATTCGAGGAACTCACCCAAAACAATCACGCGCCTTCGCACGGCGCACATAGACTATCGTTTCGTGGACTAAATCATGGCGACGGAATACTCGCCTCCCCCCGCGAAGTTGTTGGGAATCTATTGTCGTCTAACCTGAGCGGTTCCCCGCTAAGTCGCGCTGGGTATGGCACGAGGCACAATAATCTCATAATCTTGGCTCACTTGACCATCCCGTGTCCAGACTCCTTCAATACGGCCATCACCTTCATTCAACTTCTTCTGCACCCAGACCGACCTTTGTCCCGCACTCGCAAGATGATATTAGGGCGCATACCATGCAACTGTCGAACGTGGCCGTCTCCTCTTCAAAAACTAGTCACCCCTCGCCCTCACCTTATGAACGGTCCCTTAGCTACGGTGCAGGGTCTCAAACACCAAGAATGCCTCCCGCCATGTCCAAGTACCAGTCTTCTCCCGGAAACATCTCTTCCTCCTTCAAATCTATGCGACTTGAAACTTTCAGCCCAAATCTAATCCCCCAGTATCAGACAACCATGCCATCAGGCTTGTCGCTCCTCCTGGCAAACCGTCGTACAGAATTGCTAGGTCCGAGTTCCAGAGAGGCTGGCATGCCTGGCTCTCTTGATCCATCTCTGTCGACTCCTCAGCCCCGCAACGAGTCAATCGACCTTGACACGCCTCCTCCCTCAACTCGTCCTTTATCCCAAATGTCTGGTCCTGAAGGTTCTTCGCCCCAACTTTCGGAGGAAACCCCGTTGCTCGCTCACGGTAATATTTCTAATGTTTCGTACTCTAGTGCGGAAGCCGGCCTGTCACAGGCACCCTCAAAGTCCAAATTTAGGATCAGGTTGGCTTCTGCCTTCAAAACCACCCGGGCCCGCTCGGGGAATCTATTTGTTACATGCGTTCACTCGCTACCTGCCGTCCTATTGGGTGTATTGCTCAACATACTGGACGGCGTATCCTGTAAGTTTTTCGAGAGTATCCCATTATCTCATTCTGACGAGCAGTACTGATCAGATGGTTTGATTATATTCCCCACCTCGGGAATATTTGCCGATCTTGGAGGTCTGGGCGTATCCATGTTCTTTGTATCGTGAGCATCACATGTTCACATATTGGGGACATCTGGGTTGACATATCGAAGAACTGTCATAGCTCAACTGGTCTATTCATTTGGTGGGAGTGGTTTCGCAGGCGCCAATGGCAGCATGATGATCGAAGTGGTGGTATGATCAAATCACATGGCTCATCCCCGGCTGCTTAGCCTCTTTTGCTTAATAGCCTTTCTTCCATATTATTGCGACATCCTTGGCCAGTGAAATTGGAGAGGACCGACCGCACGAAGTCATCGCCACCACACTCGCTGCCTTCGCCTTCTCGTCAATTTTGACAGGTTTAGCCTTCTTTCTCCTCGGCGCCTTACGGCTCGGCGTCCTCATCGGTTTTTTCCCCCGACACATACTCATTGGCTGTATTGGGGGTGTCGGCGTCTTCCTCATTATCACTGGGTCCGTGAATTCCTGGATATATCGAACCGAATGCTGACAAGTATACCCTCAGGTTGGCAGTCAGCACCAGGCTTGAAGACGAAGATTTTTCGCTGTCCTACAGCATGTTCGAATGGTTGTTCCTCAACCTCCACAACCTTGCGTTATGGGTGCCTGCCTTTTGTCTTGCAATTCTTCTGAGGATAATTACACGCAGATATCATCATCAACTCATATTTCCTGCATGTAAGTTACCCATCGAAATCCCAAATACCCCACGCTGACCCTCGTAGATTTTATTCTTATTCCTACCGTATTTTATATCATTGTTGCTATCTGCCATTTTAACCTCGGGGAGTTGCGAGAGGCTGGCTGGCTTTTCACCACCGGCGACTCGAAAGATCCTTGGTACAAGTTCTACACACTCTTTGGTTCGTCCCGCACAGTCGGGCCCGGGTTCAGTCCCCGCTAAACGTTTATGTAGACCTCAAAGCGATCCAGTGGGGTCCATTTTGGAGCGCATTTCCTACCCAGCTGGCTTTGTACGCGCGATCCTTCCCACCCCATCATGCGATCACTCAACACCCTCTAGACTCTTCTTCAACATTCTCCATCCACCCCTCAACGTTCCAGCTCTATGCAAGTGTCCAGCCCATCAAATCCGGAGCTCCGAATTGACCCACCTTCCCCAGCTGTCTCTTTAAACGAGGACGTTGACACAGATAGGGAACTCGTTGCTCATGGCTACTCTAACTTATTCTCGGGGATGCTCGGTACCGTGTATGCACGCATTTGAGACGTTTCATCTCCAAATATTTACCACTCAGTTTCGCAGACCGAATTATCTTGTTTATGTCAACACCTTGCTGTCAGTACTCCAGATGGTCGCGCACAACTGTCAACCCTGACTGTTCGTTAGGTTTTACCGTGTTGGTGGTACCACGCGCATAGCTGGGTTCATGCTCGCTGGGGCCACTGGGTTGCTTCTCATTATTGGCACAGGTCCTATCTCATACATTCGTAAGTATTAGGTTTCTACCGTCCGTACTGCAACTCAACTTGTCATTCAAGCTGTAATGCTCGTTGGTGCTCTGATCTTCGTGCTGGGGATCGACCTCGTCAAAGAGGCACTCTGGGATACACGAAACAGGGTCAACAAACTGGAGTACCTTACAATCGTTTCAATCATGATCGCCATGACGGTTTGGGACTTCGTATTTGGGGTCTTGTTCGGCATCGTCGCCAGCTGTGAGTTATCATGGACACCGAATGATAGATAAAATTCATCTCATCTCTCCCAGGTTTTTTCTTCGTGGTACAGAATTCTCAACAGAACAGCATCCGTGCACTCCACACCGGGGAGGCCGCTATGTCAACCGTCCGGCGGCCTAGTGCCCACCGAGCATACCTAAGAGAGGTATCGAAACAGACCGCCATTGTTCGACTTCAGGGTTTCCTCTTCTTCGGTACAATCACGAATGTCGAAGAATCGATTCGGAGCCTTGTTGAAGATATTTCGTGGCGACAGAATCCAATCAGGTTCTTGGTAGTGGATTTGTCCCTGGTTTATGGAGTGGATATGTCCGCTGCAGAGGCATTCGTTCGGCTCCAACGGTTGCTTTCGTTGAAAATGGTCGTCCTTGTGTTCTGCGGATTCTGTATGGATTCTACTGTTGGAAAATCGTTGAGTAATGTGGGGCTTTTCGACATGGAATATGTTGAGTATTTCGTGACATGCAACCATGCGATGGAGTGTAAGAATCTTCGTTTCCCATTACTCACTTGATATGGTCTCATGTACGTTTGTCAGGGAGCGAAAATGCATATCTGCGTGCTTGGTTCTCCTCGCAGAAAGAAGAACCCGCTTCCTCACTGGGTTTGTGATTACCCAGAATGTTCGTGTGAACGCACTGATGGGTCCATTCAGTGCTCCCTGGCCGACAGAGTGGTATAACGCTTGATCCGATTACCCTTGCGAGCTCCCCAAGACAGTCACACCTGCACGATGTCGGACAACGAACATTTGGTGGAGGTCAAGTGACTTTCAGGAACTTTCCACGCGTTCCGTACTTATCGGCCCCCAGTAGATTTATCGTCGCGCGTAGCGTCGCCAGAACGACCAGGCCCGGAACCTGCGAATACCATCGCCAAAGCATTTTCGTATGATTCGGAATTCGATGCTGAACAGTTCAAACCCCTGGTTGGTTACCTCGAACGCCAAACTCTACCAGAAGGCCACGTCTTGTTCAGGCAGGGAGAGATCTCAGACTCTTTGTACATCATCGAATCTGGTGTCCTCAGAGCGCGGTACCACTTCGCGGAACACTCCCCAATGATTGAGGAGTCCATGGTCCCGGGTACATTAGCCGGTGAATTGACCGGCCTTTCCGGGTTGGACAGGAACGCGACGGTCTCGGTGGAGCGGGACGCAGTGGTGTGGAAGCTGACCCGCGAAAAGCTGAAGGCGTTGGAAAAAGAGCAACCGGAGCTCGCTCGAGCTTTCACCAGACTCGTCATGAGAGGTAAGTGAACCCAGAGGCTCACATAGCGCGTGACCTCCCACTGATCTTTTCCGTAGCCGCGAAGGTTGATTATGATATTCTGTTGTCAGCTTTGGCAACCAAATGATTTACCGAAAGGCAGGTGGACCTCTGGGAAAGCAAAATTTGGGGCGTACTCGAGCCCTCTCCACCCCCTCGATAGTACACGTAGATACGTCCCTTTTGGATGAGGCAGTATTTCTTATCAGCGCATGCGATTCAAATCATCATCTTCTCTTTGACGTGTGAGCGTTATCGCAAACTCAGATTTTATCGGATTGAAGCGGATGTAATATGTGCAATCAATATACAAGATCGACCAATAGGAACGAGCGTGAGCCTGAGTTTAAACCGAAACTCTGGACTTCTGCTCAGTGAATGATTGCTCGCGGCCCGCCCCAAAGGTAACGTCTTGGAGATCGACGTAAGAGTCCTTCGGAGTCGGTCGCATTTGAAGGCCGTCGTCGAGCACATGTGGGCCCGTAGGATTGCTGCGTCCCATGAGCTTTTTGCTGTGTTCGGAATAGCGCCGGTAGGTGGTGGTTAGTAAGAGCGCCGGAAAATTTGAAGTACCGGGATTGGAAACTCACATCCAAGGAGGGGTGATTCCGCCAGGGGGAACGACCCACGGCTCCGCCGCATCATATGAAGGGGGAGAGATCTTTCCGTTAGAAGCCTTGCGGAGGGCCCAGGGTACAGAGTTTAACACAATGTAGGAGGCAATACCAGCGATAACCCCATAAGCGATACTAGGTCAGATGGGATGGGTGCAGACGACGGGTAGAAACCGATCCCCATCAGCAATCACAGGTCAACCGATTGAAAGGATGCGAGCTCAACTTGTACGACAACGGGGTGATGATGATGGTCAAGAACGCAGGTACCGAGTCCCCAATGTAGTTCCAATTGATCTCGCGGACACTACGGATGTAAGAACGAAATGAAACGCCAATGAGCATACTGTGTTTGCGTTCTCTGTGGAAAGGGAGGGAATGGGAACGAAGGCGCACTTTCTGATCATCAAAGATCCTACAATGACGAGGGCGCCACCGGTAGCCCACGGTGGGATGGAAGCAAAGATCGGGGCGAAGAAAACCGAGACGAAGAACATCAGACCGGTTACGATGCCCGTGATGCCTGTCTTTCCACCCTCTGGAGTGAACGTGTCAACTTGGAGCAAAAAGAGGGTTGAACGGGTCGTCTCGAGCAATACGCACCCGCGATACCGGTAGCTGATTCAATGAACGCAGTCACGGGCGATGTTCCGAACAAGGAGCCGATTGTGATTGCGACGGCGTCGACACAGTACGCCATGGTTGATCCCTCGAAATCCAGTGTAACGGGATCCCGGAGACCCGCGAACTTCGCCATGGAATACAGGGTACTGTTCGGAACCGTAAGAGGGGTGTTCCTAATGGATCGGGAAGGAGAAAACGCACCCGGTTGTGTCTAGAGACGCCGGAAGTCAGAAGTAACCTCGGTAGGTATCGTGTATCGGCTCACCGAGAATATCGACATAGAGCAAAGTAACCAACGCATACCACACCCTGCCGTTCCCATAACTGCCGAACTATGGCAGCAGTTAAAGACAGACCTTCTGGTACAGGGCACTCACTCACGTTGATCACATTGCCAACCCTTTCAAGTGGGTTGAATGTCACGACCTTCTTAAAGTATTCGAATGCCGCATCTCCTGCGTCGGTGTGGGGGAATAATGTAACTGGGGTTGCCCTAGGCCAACTGATGATAGAAACTAGGAGAATTCCGATTAAGATCGCGCCTCGGACGCGGTACATCATCAAATAAAGTGTGAAGATGCTTCAAGTATTCCTGAGTGAGGGGCTTATAAGGCGAAGGAGCTTGAGACTTACCCTCCGAGGAGAACTCCAAGCCACATGGTAGGGTTCTGTAGGACATGACTGGCACAGTAACCAGGTAAACCCTCGACGTAATCTTAACAAGGGATCAGCCGCGCGCCGGGTGAGGGAGTGCATGACCTACGTTCCGCTTTGCAACCACCCAAGCCCACCAAATTAATAGTATTACCTCCGATAACTCCCAATCCAGTTGGTGCTTCTCTCCATCAGCCGATGTGTCGGGATACATGGGAGACCGATTACTCACAGAGACCAATAAACGCGATAAACAACCCAATTCCAGTCCCCACGGCCATAACGAGCGACTGGGGCATGATTCGCACCAACCATTGCCGAAGTCCGCATAAGGACAGAACGAGAAAGATAATACTGCATATCCCAGAGGGTGATCAGCCAGGTCAATCCCATACCAATCCCAACCCGGCGATCCAACTCACCCTTCTAAGAATACAGCACCCATGGCTTCTTGGTACGTTATCGATCCCGAGCCGTGGAAGCCCACAATCGAGTAAGCTAACTATTCTCGAATCATATTCGTGAGAAGGGTGACGTTAAGACGACCAGTTGGTGTCGGTACTTACGTATGCATTCACACCCAGTCCTGGGGCCAAGCCAACAGGCAAGTTGGCAAAAAGGCCCATGGCGGCGGATGCTAGCGCAGATATGGCGGCAGTGGTTGTTATCAACTCACGCCGAACATCCTCTACGCAGGTAAGATAGACTGGGTCCTCGATGCAGAGGTCATTCGTTGAACAAACGCATGGGCCTCCACTATCGGAGAGGATGGCCGCGTTTACGGATATCTATGTGGGTGGATGGTTAACGGCCTCGCAAGTTACTCGAATATAATCACTGACAATGTACGCCATTGCGGCCTTCACAGAAATAGTACGGTTTAATCGAGTCGTCGCGTGAATCGCTCAGATGACTTACCCATGTCGTGAGACCAGCACGAATTTCGGTCTAAGGAGATTTAGAATATGTTCCAAAGGGTAAACCGTGTCATAACCCACCGTAAACCGGGACCCTTCTCTCTCTTTAGGGTGCCCAGATCCTTCTAGACGGAACCAGGTACCAACAGGAGACAACGCGACAGCTGCGTTGATCTTGTCAACGATCGTGACCGACATAGATGCAACCTCAGGGAGTAGCAAAACAAACGAGCGGAGGGGGAATCAAGGACGAAAGAACAGTGGGGGCAGAGGCGAATGTAAGCCAACCTTGTTACCCTATATGCGACCAGAACCTCGCTACGGGCAGAAGACCAGATTCACTGGGCACAGTCGGGTCCACGTGCAACACCGCGCGGTAAGCAGTGTTCATTACAACAAGTTGATAGATCGTGCGGGTAAACAGTTTTCGAAATCCGACCCACAGGCGCCTCAGGCATCAACCCAGGTTCTCTTGACGACTCTCAACACGGTGGCTGCTTCATTTTCCGGGAATGATTGAGACACAGGCCATGCGACAGGGTCGCTCACGTAGTGTAGACGACGGAGAAAGCATGCTCCAATGGTTTACCAGGTGCCCAGCTTGTATAACAGCAACTATAATGAAACCTTGACAACGTCATTGCTTCGACCTCGAGAACATCCGCCTTGCCCAGCCGAAGACCGAAGTCTGTTCTTCCCGTTTCCGGTATGCCGGGCGCAAATAAACGGAGCCATTCGGGTCGCGCCTTGGACGCTTTGCTGGGGGGGGTTTAGGAAAGTGGTAATCATCTTCGTCAGGTGCCTTGCGCTTAGATCGACGCTCGAGGATCGCTTCATACACTGGCATCAGATTTTCGGGAGGAGATGATGCGAGAAGACCCGAATCTGATCGACCAGGGAGGGGTTCTGGATGGAATACGCCCCCTTCGTCAGAATCTTCCACATGTGCGGGAGGTGTGGGAACAGGAAGGGGGACGCTCCCACATGAATTGGTCATGGATTGGAAGATTGGCTCTTCATCCACGACGATTGGTGCCTGGGAGGTGGATGGATGACTGATTATGTTACTTCAGGGCCTGATATGAGAAAATTTGCGTTCAGGATGCGAGACAAAGTTCGAAACTCACTGCAGCATCCTCTCCTGGATGTTTTCGGAAACTTGAGCGATATCCGTCAGATTCTGTCGGAGACGTAGGAGGCATCTGCGGCGAGGGTCAAGGAGAGGGTCCGATGATACCAATTCGCCGACATTGGCGAGGGCCTCCTCGACCGCGCAATGGATCCCTTGGATGAGCATCACATCCTGGGCGAGTTGGTGGTAAATGGACCTCGGCGGGGCATTGAACGACAGCTGGGCGTTCGGAGTGGTATTGAGGAGTGCCAGCGAGGCTCTGAGGGATTGGATGGACATGTTTGTGGTCTGCTGTGGATGTAAAGCAGGCCACCTCGTATTTCCGAGCTATATAGTCGTTCTCATCGTCAAAGCACCGGCTGTGTGTGGCGAGGATGATGGGCATGGCCGCCACGCGGGGGTATGCAAGGCGAATGATCAAATCACCGCGCACCTCCGACGGTCACGGCCACAATCCATGGCCTCTGAGTCCTCCATGCCCGGCCACGACGACTCAAGCCGCCGGTGTCATCGATGACGCCGCTCAGGACTCGAAAGACGGAAGCTAGGATTACTGATTACCCCTGAAAGACGAAATAAAAGTCGTCAAAGCGCCATTTCTCCTGTCTCCTCAGCTTTCTTCTTGACCTTCTCCTGGAGAGAACTTCAAAATCACTGTCATTCCCATTCGTCTTCCATCATGAGGATTGCATCTGGTTCTGCTCTCTTCGTCGCTTGCCTCGTCGTCGCTAGCTCGGCCAACGGCAAAACTGAAAACACTTCAGTCGCTCCACCACCTGTGAGGGACGGTCGAAGAGTGGCCTCCCTCGGGACTCGTAAGAAGGGAGGACTCTATGGTGAGTAGTTACGTTTAGTAAGGAAGTCTAGCATCTTGATATACTGATCCATTACAGGGGATCTATCTATCGATGGTGCAGAGAACGTGCAAATGCGCAATGCCACACCTGTTCTTGATCGACTTCCCTCCCGTCCAGAATCAAACGGGCTCGAGTCCACATCAGATCGTCCTCAAGAATTCCTCGAGGACTTCTCACACGGGTCCATCAGCAACTTATCTGAAACTCTGGAGGACTCGTGTACAAAGGCTGCATCTCCTACACCGCCTTCAAACCAACCGAGAACATCTCGGATCCGGGACCGCTCCGACTGCTTCGCCTTTCCTTCAGACGTCTGTTCGATGGAGCCTGCTACAGACGTGTATGTGTACCCTCCCTTGTACTCTGGCCCACCCAATACCCCTTTGATCGGTTCCGCGGGTTTCTTTCTCTCGAATCCGCCGCTCTCTAGGGCTCTGGCACACTGTTCGACATCTCTCTCTATCTGGTGCTCTGAGGGTCGGGAGGCGGCGCACCTGGTCAGTCCACCTGGGATCCACCCGGAACCGCCGGCAGCTCCTCGTCACGATCGCGTTCTCTCAAAGGCGTGTTTTCCCGGCGAGGCCCTCATATCACCGAGAGTAGACGAAGTTGAGGGGACGTATGAATCTCACGACGGAGGGAACGGCTCGGTTGGGACCCACATCGCTGATGGTGGTTGGGTATCTAATCTTGTACAGACTCTGTCCAGTTGATGATAGATAATTGCATCGGTAGCTTTCGTTTTCCGTCCGGTTTGACACGATGTTGTGAGTCTGATCGTGCTGTGCCCCGACGTGGTCCGTATTATCAATATGTAAATGGCGACTCTGAGCCGGGAAGGGATCGCTTATGGACGCCGATGTTGGGGTATTCCAAATACCTGGGCAGATGGGTCCGAACGCGCCAGACCTGGGCCCCAGTATTCAATCCGTGAGAGAGCAAGTTCGGATATGCTCCACCTCCACCTCCCCAGGCGGTTAGATCACGGGGGCTAGGGTGGAAGTTGGGCACTGGGCAAGCTGAGTATCCAATGGCTCCGTGGGAGTGACGGCCATGCCGGCACTGGTCCAGCCGTACAGTGATATCATATGTCACAGTTGCCACCCTCATCTGTTCTGCGGTACGTTTCTATTTCCGAGGCTCGGGGCCATTCATCCGATGGACATGTTCCTTGGTTTCACCGACCGACAACGACATATGGGCGATGGCTTCTCGCAACAATTACCTCACGGCTACCTTTTGGATCATGATACGGATATGATGGTCGTTTCGTTGTAGAGGTCGGGATGATTGCCAGAGGTTCGCGAGTATGAGAACTCTCGCCTGCGGGCTGCGAGGCACGTGCTGACGGATAGGTACATGACGCCCTCCTCCCGGTCGAACGGTTGTTTGATGATGGCGAAAATTTTTAACCTTTTGAATAAACTACGTCGATTTTGATCATAAACACTGTCGGGATCGAAGTTTAGTGTAGAATCCAGGCAATAAACGCATACATAAATAAGTCGAGCGATGGCACATCGCCTCAGGGCAATCCAATCGAAGGTAGGCGGTCGGACCACTCACCCGTTGTCTCCGCACCCTGAGACACCGGCTAACTATCATCCCTGGTCGGGCTGTGTCGAGCCTGACGGCAACCCCCCACAACCCCAGCCAAAATGAATACCAGCGTTGTTCACGTAACGGTCATGCGTGCGGGGCTGCCGTCACACGACAAGTCGTGACGCAGAGTTGGAGGTGTTGCGTCGCATGCATCCGTTGCAGAGCCTCTCCCGTCGGTGAGACATTGCATTCCCCACCACCCAACCCCGATTCGGGTGCGCTGTGACTAGCCTGTCTGGGGGCGTCAAAAGGTCCGAGATGGGGCAAGCTGGCTGGCCCAAGACACGTTGGATGATTGATGGGAAATCCTCGTGGCGTACTATGGCTGAAATCGGTGCCGTCTTGTGAGACGACCTGTTACATACAGACAATCATATGCCCTTCCATCCACGCAGACGCGAAACGGCTGGAGATCCGTCCATCAAAACTGATCGAGGATATATGCGATGTAGCACCGGTCCGATGCCCCGCTTCAGGCAGCCACGGCGCAGAGCAATGAGCCACGACGTTGCGCACGGCGGCGGACTTGCTTGGGCCACAGGCAGCCCAGCGGAGGGCTGTATCTGGCCCGCCTGACTACCTGAGGCGGGACGGAAGGCAGGAGGTGGTGATGAGGGTCTGGTGTTTGGTCTTGTTTGGCCCTTCCATAAAAGGTAGCCCGCGGTGGCAGAAGAGTCAGGGCACGTAAATATCCGGAGCTCGGTCTACTTGGGTACATAACACCCTCCTCTCCCGAGTCCACGCCCGCCCCTATCGACCTCGCCGTCGTCCCGCCTCTCCGCCTCTTCAGGCCCGCCGTCTCCTTATTTTCCTTGTGCTTTAAGCACCCGTTCATCGTCAAAAAACATGTCTGCTGCCCAGCCGATCGCCTTTCTCTCGCACGAAAACCGAAATCAGGCAACCTCGTCCACCTCCCAGCTAAACGACATCGTCATGGGCTCGTTCACGAATAGCCCCTTTAATCCTGCCTCTTATACCCGGAAGCTCCTCGAGTCCCCTCAGACATGGAAGGCTGGCTCTTTTGGCAGCAGATTCTATCCTGGTTGTTCTCCGGGGCAATTACTTGGGCCGCTAGAGTGAGTGTTCCTTCCCTTTCCCTTGTCTTCGATATTCGCTCTTGCCCAACTTCTACTGTGGCTGTCCACGGCATCCCCCGTGAACTCTATCATGATTTGCCCCGTTCGGGGGGTCACATCGCTCAGTATCCCAGCGTCTGATCCAGGGCGCTGGGAATCCTCTTCTCATTAATTACCTGCCTCTTGAATGGGTGGCCAGTGGCGCACACAGTCCTCCTTCTCCCTTACGTCCGTCGCCCTCGGACCGTCGGGTGGATCAATCCACCTCTCCACTCCCATTGCCCCAGTGGTACATCCACGCGATTTCGTGATCATGACAACCCTGAATGGGTTCGGTCCATACAAGCTCGGCTTCGGCTAGACTTTGACCTCACTTTTACGTTTATTGTTCAAACACATGCATCACCCGGTAACTTCCGTACCAGGCGACCAAGTATATCCTTTCTCACTTGTTCAGCCTTGATTCAAGAGGTCGCTTCTGGATTCATCCATTGGTCCCCGGCTGCTCTGCCGTGGCCTTATATACAGTCCCGTCTTCCTATAACTATCTCTAACCTCGTCCTCTTTTCCTTCCAGCCCAACTGACTTCAAGACCACCCGCCTCAGCTCGAGTATAGAGAGCGACAGAGGCTCCCTGCTAAACGCCCTCAACATCGTTGGACGAGAGGAGGATATGGTCCGTCCTGGCTTTGGCGCCCTACCTGATTATCACCTCACTTCCTCCCCCCATAGTGTCGTGATTACACGTGTTGTGGTCTTCAACTGAACGATCTTCATGCACTCGTCGAGCACTTCGAAGAGTGTCATGTCGTCGTTTGGGACCCTCGCACTGGTACCTATAACACCCCCATCATTCCGTATCCTGCCAACCAACCCGGTTCCGGATACTACCCACCCCAGGGCCCCTTCGACCCCGACGACATGGAGATGGAGATGGACCACAGCAGCGGTCCTTCTTCGAGCGGATCGTCCCCTCCCGATACCCCTGTCCACACTCCTCTAATGCCATATCCTACCATCTCCGCGTTCGACACAACCACTGTGCTCCCGAGTCGATCGGGATTATCCGTGAATGCCTTCTCTTCGGCGTCCCGACGGAACAAGCGTGGTGTTGAACAGACTGAGGTCCTCTCCGCTTACGCTCGTGCGAAGGAGTATGCCTTGGCTCTAGCCAGTGCTGACGACCAGGAGGGTATCGTAGTCAACGGACGGACCGGTACTGTTACCCCGGCGCTACTCCTTTCTTCTGCGGGAACCACCCCTGCGAACAGCCCCGACGGTTCAAGAGTCAACTCGCCGACACCAAGCTCACCCACCTATCCCGGGAGCATCAGTGCAACTCTAACATCTCTGTCGACACCGAGGACGAACCCATCCACTGTTTCCCGCCCCACCAGCTCCTTGATGGTGACTAAACCATTCAAGTGCCCTAAGCCCAATTGCAACAAGTCTTACAAGCAGGCTAACGGGTTGAAGTACCACATGACCCACGGGTCATGTAACTTCACCCCCTGCAAGGAAGGCGAGATGTTGAAGGAAGGCATGAGCGATAGTGAGGTCCGGGAAATCGAGAAGAGGCTCCGTCCCTACGCTTGTGGTGTCGGTGATTGTCCAAGAAGGTACAAAAACATGAACGGTCTTAGGTATCACTACCAGCACAGCGGCGAACATGGCGCCCTTGGTCTCGCACTCCTTGCCAGTGGCCAACATGAGTGCTTGATTGGCAAAAGGACGAGCACTCTCGGTGCTGCACGCCAGCAGCAACAACAGCAGCAACAACAGGAGACCCACGTTGTTTCTCACCCTCCACCTCCCACCGACCTCTCCCACCAAAATTTCTACCAACCCCCTCATATCACTATGCAACCTCATCAGGCCCAACCGTTCACGATGACGATGTGGGGATCGATGAATCACCCTTAATCCCCAGGTCGAGCAGGACACCATCGACCCAAAATATTTATCCCCCTCGCTCATGTAGTAGTCGAAGGTGTGAAGGTCATTGTATAATCTTCGGGTACCCACTACCACTATCCTCATTTCCTCTCTCCCGTCATCTCCTGCTACTCCATAGATGTCATTATTCTGTCAATCGTTTTCCTTGTGGTCTTCCTCCCCCCTTCATCACCAGGCTCACTCCATCCCGCTCAGAATTGTAGCCCCCTTTCCCCCATCACTTCGTCATGACCCCGATCCCTGATCATGAGCCTCTCTCCCTCATCCACGAGCTGTAATTTCCCCTCCCCTTCTGCTGTTTCCATAAACCTCTGCTTTCCCTCTTCCTCTGTTGTAATACGTCTTGTGATCGGGATTCTTATCTTGCGTTTCCCCTCACAACGGTGGTGTCGGTTTCCGTATGTCTGCATCTTGTGGTTCTCCCCATCCTCTCTTAGACTCTGTCTGCGTTAGAGGCCGTGTGTATCTCGGCGTACGATCGCTTGCTCTCCAATAAAAAAGGGAATCACAGCCTTCTTCGATTGTGTTTTGGGGTTGACATCAGCAGGAGTATAAGTAAACCTTGATATAAGTGAGGTATGAATACACAGAACGATACTTAGGAACAATGCGGTATCTTGGCCCGACTGGCGACGAAGACGTGCGTTACATCTATCAACACGAGGGGCCCTGAAGCTTCTTCAATTACCCGCAGCCTTGCTATTATTGCTTCAAAACCGGGCGTCCGCCTTGATGCCATGGGTTTTGTTGCTCTAACTCATCGTCCCACTCTCTGTAACTCGCTCCATTTGGATGTTGCGGACCCATCATCGACCAATTGACCTGCCGCTTCAAATCGGAGGACATTCGTGTGTGATCGGTCACGACATGGGTTCCCCAAACGGCGCGATCATACCGGAGGACTTGCCAAGGGCTCCCTCGCTTGGGACCTTCCGGGTTGACATTAACGGGGGGCGGAGCTCCTTGGGGCACCCGAGTTGCACTCTGGTTGTGGTTGCCGCCGGGTCTACCTCCACCTTCTCCCCCGCCGATTTGTTCCCCACCGACATTGTCGTCGTCTTCCTGGCCTTGGTTTAGTTCCGGCCCGTGGTTGAAATCGCCATCTTCCTCAGGGAGGGGAGAATTGTTGCCGTTGTGTTGGCCCGGTTGCGCCCCGCCCATTGCATCGGAAGGCTCTGGAGGTTCATAACCTGGGATGGCGGGTTTGTAAACGGGGTATATGTTGCATCGATCCTTAGGACCGAATCGCGGCATGGGAGGGGGAGGCAGGTGGAATGAGCTGGAAGGGAAGGGTAGCGTGTAGCTATCCTCCACAACGAGTGCTCGACCCTTCCCTTTGTCCTTGCGTTTGGGAGATGGGCTCGGCGGTGCGGTACTCGTCTCGCGACTCTCAACACGGGGGCGTTTCGGATCGGGTTCCGTAGTCCCGGTTCGTAGTTCTTCTTCGTCTGCATACTCAAGTTCGTCTTCGCCTTCATCGCGGCTGCGCTTTCTGGGGCTGAACAGACAACAGTCAGAAAAGGTCGGCTGTGGCAATTCTGATGAATTGTGAGGAGCTCACCTGCGGTGGGTTGGTGTGGAGGGCGAGGGGGGTAATTGGATGCCAGCTGCGCGAGATTGGGCGATTTCTCTCATTTTATCTTCCTCCTTCTTGTCGTCTTTGGTAAACATCCACTCTTCATTCCAATCGGCTTCCCAGGCATCCTTGGCCATCTCCATACCGGCGAATACCACTTCTCTTATGAGCCTGCGACGACCGGGCAAGACGGAAAATTCGTCAATTAATTTCTGCATGTTTTCATGCGCGGCGTGGAGCTGGGGCTGAAGAGCGGTGAGTTGCCAAAGCGTTTGCTTTGCCTCGGCCTCGGCCTCGGCGAGCACCTGCTCTAACATCTTGTGGTTGGATATAGCGATAGCATACCGCTCGCGGATGATGGCTTCCTTGCCAGCTTGACTCATGCCTGGAGTGAATTCCAGGTCGAAAAGCTCGTCGTCGACAATGATAGGTGAGGGTATTAGGGAAGCTGTGCGATGCTCTTCAAGGACAGAATTGAGGTTGCTGAGATCATCAGCGACTTCAAAACCTAACGGGGGAGGTTCAAGTGGGAGTTGCAGGTTCTGACTCCCAACGAATTCTCCCCGCTCCTCTAGGGCAACGTCGTGTGAACCGTCGCCGCTTTCACGTGCTCCCCGTTCCCTGGGGGTTAGAACACTGGAGATCGTCCCTTTCCCAGCTAGAACAACACGATGTTCATGAGAACGGGCATAAACGAGGGAGAGTGGAAAGACAAACGTCTAGAAGGCGCTGGGCCGTCATTGGAAGGGAGGGGGGCCACAAGAGCGGGAGAAACGCCTGGATGGTTATTAGTACGATCCGGCTGGCAGTCACCTCAAACTCACCTTGATTGGGGAAGTCGGGGAGGGTGGGACGGGAGGGGAGTAGGAGTGGGTTGCGTTCCTCAGCAAGGGCATTGGGCTCTCCGTAGGTGGGGGTCACGCTTGAAGAGGCCACAGGCTGATCCATTGTGAGCGGGTCGTTAAAGCGTGCTGGAGGGTTTTCGAGTTCCTCATCTTGAACGTCACCAAGCCCGTGCACCTCCCCAGGCGGGGAGGGACGGCCAACCCTGCTGCCTGCTCTACGAAGACTAGCTTGGTTCTCCCTACGGGTAAACCTAGCATACGATTTGTGGTTGGGGATCCCCTCGTCGCGCCCCTCTTGAGCACGCGCTACCTTGGGCGTGAAGAGGTGCGGTGCGTTAATGGGATATTCCTCTGGGTGGCGCGGTCTGGACTTGAAGATGAGATCGAGCAGTTCATCTATGGTTCCGTGTTCAATAACGTTAGCGGGGACTTTGTACGCCTAAAGGACGGTCCAACGCGATGAGTATAGCCGCCACAGTCTGGGTGAAGCGCATTGATCTCACCTTGGCATACACGCGAATGTCTGGAAGGGATAACTGAGCCATTTTGGCTCTTGTCATGGGCCGGAAATTCTGGAGGACAGTCATTGCAGTGGAAGGGGAGGTGGAGAGACGACAACGGAGGTGGTGGCGGTGGTACAAGAAGAAGAGAGATGGGTCAGGCCATTGTCCAAGCCATGCCTACAAACCCACGGTTGATCCCGTGATCGTACGGCTTCTAATTCTATTGTTTGCGAGATCGGCGGACATGAGTGTGGCAAACCTTCCATTGTGTGTCAGAGTTGCCCGCCCACATCTGGCAATGGACACGGTATCACTGAAATAGTTCGTATTCAAATCGTGGGCAAAGAAACAGGTACAGCGGACATTACAGACATGGAGTGGTATTAATCGCTGAGCACCAGCGTCTCTGGCTTGGGCCTCACCTCCGTACTTCGCAACAAAGATTCTGCTTGAGCGCTATCACGCACACCGTTAGAGTCCCGATAAAGTTCATCGGAAAGAGGTGAAACTCACCCGAAGTTTGCCTTCAGGTATTCGTCCAGCAATTCTTCCTTCTTCTCGCACCAGAAGTTCTGCTCAGCTCTCGCAACCCGGAGTTCCTCAATCAAGCACTCATGCTCTTGTAACGCGTGTTTGTGCTTTGCCTTGACGATAAGGTATCGCACCATGGCAGGCGAGCGTCCCATGATCAAACCCGTCTGTGGATCACGTAGCTCCCACAGGTGCGGGGGGATACCCTCAGATTCGGGATCATTCGGGCTGGAAAGGGGTGAACGAGGATTCTGATCGTCTTCTTCGTACGGCGTAGGGTCTTTCCCCTGGAGTTGTGGCAGCGGCGGAGCGCCCCAGGGATTCGTCGTGACAATATGTTGACCATGTCGGACGATTGGTCGAGGGACATCAGGCTCGTCAGGCTTGAGTCGTTTCCCAGGGATGAATCTTGAAATGAGCACAGGGTTTGCCGAGTTGGACACAACGCTCGCGCTGTTTCCTGGCGCGTTTCCTGCCCCATTGTGCGTACTTCCCCGACCTGGTGCAGGAGGTTCCATACCGTGAATCTGGCGCATATGTTTTGCCAACGCGTCTGACCGAGAGAATGACTTGTCGCACTCTGTTCAGCACCGTGAGCGGGTGTTGATCGGAACAAAGTGTCCCGCTTTGGACGTACCTGGTCGTGGGCAGTTGAATGGTTTTTCGCCGGTGTGGGATCGGAGGTGCGAGATGAGAGCAAACCGGGATGTTTGGGAGATACCTCTGCGCGAGCAAGAGGACCACTCGCAGTAGTAATTTGACTTGTGGGTTCCGACATGGTCTTATTATGGGAACGGCTCAATGAAGCGGTAATTTGACGAGTAAATCTACGACGTACCGGTATGAAGGTGCTCAATCAGGGTTTTGAGAGATGCGAATTCGCGAATACAGCCTTCCCATTGACACTTGACCGTGTCAAGCTGTTTATTTTGCATCACATCGGCGGCAAGTGCAGGGTCTTCGATCACGGCTATCGCTGGCGAGCCGGGGATGATTTCGCCGGCCTCATCATATTCGGGTAGAGAAGAGTGAGAAGATACGGGTGAAGAAGCGGGAGAGAGCGACGGGCTGTAAGGTTCCGGTACGGGTGTCTGCGCCATG
>Ga0307513_10000391_pt1 | contig 64019 bp, 79 predicted proteins | sample 15_EM_MG_FD_202174 | JGI IMG/M metagenome (GOLD analysis project Ga0307513, IMG submission 202174) | Populus trichocarpa ectomycorrhiza microbial communities from riparian zone in the Pacific Northwest, United States - 15_EM | ecosystem: Host-associated > Plants > Roots > Unclassified | place...
TGCCCCAGTGATGAAACCGTCACCAACCAAGGACTTATCCGATGGAAACGAGCTCCCTGCCCGAATCCCCAAAGACATGAAGCCATCATGAGATATGCTCCAAGGGCGTTGATTGGGTGATCCCCCCCGAAAATGACCTGTCACAAGAGGTGAAAAACACCTGCGACACACCATCCACACAAGGGCAGAAGAGAGAGAGCCCGACAACGGTAATCACGAGGGAACGCTGCGGCACTTGCAGATCCTAAGCAGCTGCTTAGTCATCTATGTCTTTGGAACTGATGGGGTGCAGCATGAGATTTTCAATGTTTTGCCGTTGCAGGGGACAGCAAGTAATGAATAAGCAGCGAAGCAACGTGGGGTCCAGTTTTTGAGGTGTCACTTATTTCGGGTACTCAATCAGGCTGTGACCTAAGGAGCTACTTTATTTTTGTGATGTGCTCGAGTACAGGATAAATTAGAGGAAAGAGTGACCTTGGAAATATCTTATCTGTGCCCTTGGATATGGTTTTGGTTGCAGTCCCATATATCCAGTCCAAGGAGAAGAGTCTACCAAAAGTTAGGAGGACGCCCTACTACTAGGCACGCCTTTGCTCAGGCATAGCAGGACGGAGGGCTCCTCAGGACGAGAGTTGTGCCTGGGACCTCGCTTCGAATTCGTTGTGGGATGTTCTCCATGCATTTTGCTATAACGAGGAACCTTTGTATGGATGTTCGAGCTTGCAAGCGATTGGTTCGTGATACTGATTTTTTCCGGCGTAAAGAGGTCCATCACTGGTACGGTGAGGTGCAGCTGTAAATTAGACTTGGTCTGCAGTGAATGCTTGAGCTTGCCTGTATTGACGAGCATCATCCGAAAGCATCGATGCTCGCCGATGCAAGTTTAATTCATCTGCCAAGGCGGAGGGAGCAATTGTGGAGCATGGTGAGCAGTGGTGGCATTCACTCACCAACCCGACGTTTCACAGCGTTTCAAGCCTAACCCCCCTTTTCGCAGGCTTGCCCTTTCTCGCTTCCTCCATGATCAATGGTTCAATTTATCGTTAGTGAGATCACCCGCGTACCGTCTTGGCCGTTCACTTCCAGCCTTTTACGTGTTTCACTTCCTATCACACCTTCTCACTTGCGCTGACGGGGCTGATGTCGCGATGGACTTTCTCACATCTCCTGTCAGAGAGTTTATGCGGAATCTATTTTCCGTCAAGAAGATCTCCTTTCTTGTACGATAATAGCCCTTTATTCTAGTTATTCCTACACCTTCTTCGTTTTATAGGCGCTTGTTTGCCTCCCTTTACTTTCTTTGGAGGGAGATTGGAGGGAAGGAGCGTATGGTGATTTCTTTTTTTCCCTCTCTTGAGTATGATACATAGTTAATTCCACTATCAATTATCGTCCGTTATCCCTAATTATTTCTGTGCCTTCTCCCACCTTCCCTTCACCACCCTTCCCTCCCTTTGAACCTCTGTGTGCTTGATGCCGGAGTCGGATAATTTACTTCGGTTTCTACACGAATAATTTATGCAGCTGGTCCTGACCTCTTCCATTCGACGCTGAGCGGCTATACTTTATTTTTTTCACTTTATTTTTTGGAAGAAAAAAGAGAGCGCGGGTTGACACAGTCACGACGGCAAAAAGCCAAAACGCCATTGACAGCAGATAATTGTGAACCGGGAAATCAGAAGAGGAAGAAGTGCGAGAAAGGAAGCACAATCAAGGGAAGGGACGCCACCGGACTTCTCCTTCTTGGAAACACATTGTGGGGAGTTGGGATAGAGGGAAAGAAGCGAACCAGCGTGATAATACGGTACGCATAACGGACAAAAGGGGGGGGTAAGCGGGAGAAACAGAGCGGGAAAGAGAGAGAGAAACAACGAAACCATGCCAACAAACGATTTTTCCAACACAGCCTTCTGGGTGTCACCAAATGCTACTGTAACTGAGGTGAAGGGAATACCAAATTTCTTTTCGAAGTCTATGTTTGGGAAAACGTCAGAATTGAAGTCAGCGGCACAGATTGTTGTGGTAACGGCGCTGGTAGCAGTGATCTTGCGGATATTCTCACGACGGAGGCTGAAGACTAGAGTTTGGTGGGATGATGTTTGCGCCATGGCTGCTGTCTTCTTTCTCGTTACGAACCAGACGGTGTTCTCCATGATCGATTTTCTCGGTATGTGATTATTGTTATCATTATTCTGAGGTCAGGACTTAAATATCGCACGATGGCTTTCCTTTAGTTATTTTTCCTTCACTTGAGTGATTGATGTGATAACTGACCGTGCATCTCAACTGCGGGAATGCAGGAAAGACGAGCTTTTCATTTGTGGGGAAGCAAAGCCGAACCGAGGAGCAGAAGAGGCTTCAAAAGATTGTGGTCGGGCTTAAGCTCACGTTGGCCTTTGAGGTCCAGTACTTGGTCAGTATCTATCTGGTCAAGTTCAGCATGCTGTTCCTCTATAGTCGTTTTGCGTGAGTGGCCCGGATCAATGGGAGTTGGCTCGGTTAATTCAAGTCTGCTAATGAATTGGCGCCTTGGAATCTAGAAAACACACAAAACATATCACAGTCTATCTTCGGATCACTCAAGTGATATGCCTGGTGAGTTTTGCAGCATGCATCTTATCACTTTTCCTGAGCTGTGTTCCAATCAGAACTTTCTGGAGCCTATCTAACTCAAATGGTGGGGTTCCCCTCCCTCCGCCTCCGCTCCCGAAGTAAATAAGCGCAATAAAAAAGCAAAGTGAACTAACCGGTGGTGTTCCAATTTTTCAAGTCCAATGCACCCGGAGGACTCTTTTGACATACACTTCCGGGATCTCGAACATCATCACAAACACCCTAGTCCTCGCAGTGCCCGTACCGCTATTATTTAGAGTGAAACTGCGTCTGAGGCAAAAAATTGGTGTATCTGTACTCTATTTCTTCGGAGGTATTGGGTCATCAATGTCCTATGTTACCCAAGAGCAAAGCTTACTAACAACCCATCTCAATCCAGCCTTCGTGATAGTAGCTTCAGCTCTTCGATTTGCAACACAACTTCTCAATGTGTCCGTTCCACAGGCAATTGGGTGGTCACAGATTGAGATATCACTAGCCATAATCCTCGCATGCGCGCCCATGTCCACCAAACTAATGTTCATCCCTTTGATCGACCCAAAGGACATTGAGAAGGTCAGCAAAACGGGCGACACTCTGACCTCGGCAGGGCCAAAATGCCTGATTCGCCCAGCAGCACTCTCCGAGAAGCCAAGACTGTACGAGCCCACCGGTCCCCAGCAATTAACTGCCGTGCGGCCCCTTGCACAGCAGCAGCAGGAACAGCATGGACAACAGCTAGGACAACAGCAGCTGTACACTGGGGCGGCTGCGCTGCCGCCTGTACCTAACAGATCCATGTCCGATGCGGGGAGGGAAGCTGCAGGCCGGGTAGAAGGGTGTGCGTTGGAAGAGGGAACCCTGAGCGTAGAGGCCATGGGAACACTAAATGGTCTCAGCAGGGGCGGTCGAGCTCCCCGAGAGATCAGCACTCCAGATTACCAGAGGCTGAAGGTTGTGCGAGCGGAGGTTAATGGTCAATCCATATGGGAGGTGAGGCTGCCACCATAATCCATCCTCCCTAATAATCAAAACTAACGCATCACCGTCATCATCACCAACTAGGTTCGCCCGAGATCCAATATATCTACAATATCTGGCTCCTCATCAGTATACTCCGACTTAGATGCTATATCGCCGGGTCCCGCATCACCGATTTCGCATGCGAAATAATAACTACAACTTCACTACTCGATCTTACAATGTAAATGAATACGCCCGTGCAGTCTGACGCCTGGTGGAGCTCTCACTCACTCTTTCACTCCCTCTTTTCGTTCCCTTCTTTCCATGTTATCATAAGCTCTGGTAGGTTCACCCCATTTCATGCTATCCCCGACTCCCCCCGGGGCCGGCTCCTTGGGTGAGGGGGGAAATCCCATATCATAGATTTAGAGCATTTAGCTGCTATCAGATTCTATTATACTCTTATCCTATACTTTAAGAAACTCTTTCTTTCATTTGCGCAGTTTTTGACCTGTTGGCGTCTTCTTTTCCTGCTCACTCATGATACCCACTTTACAGTAATTCAGGCGGTTAGTTATTAGATGGAGAGAGTTCATACACGGACGAGCCTTGAAGAACCGCGACTGTGCAGCTTTATGGGGGATGACTCAACTATGTCCTTGCATTTTTAAGCTTGGTTACTGTCTCGTAGTAGCGTAACCACTTCATCGTGAATACAGGAAAATCCACGGCGAGCATCCCAAAGCATAGCCTGCGGTATGACAGAGGACCCAGTAACAAGAAAATTTCAATCATCCCCAATTCATGAAATGAATGTGTCATAATAAAATATCACAATCATGGCCGAGTCGTGACCAAACGATAAAGCACAAAGAATCAATTTGGGGCCCCGGGTTGGGCTCTGGTACGAAGGGGATTTTTTTCCGGACGGGGAATAATGTGGTGAATGGTGAATATACCCGGGTGATGGGGTATGATTGATTCCTCGGTAGACTGCCCTACTGAAACTGTACCTTACGGTAGAGTACCGTACCGCGCCAGTACGCTTTCGAGCACGATGCAGTACTGTATCGTTCTCACTGGTTGCAAGGTGGAAAACGGCTTCTTTGAGAATGGCGAATCCGTCTTTGGTGGGTTGGTATAATGGGTAGGACTGCCTGAGCGTGACTCTGGTATTCAACCCTCTTGGGGAGTTTTGTACTATATCATACTTATATCTTTGGGAGAATTCCCTATCTGTAATGCCCTACTATGTTATAGTCTGTTGTATGGCTGTGGACCTGTGGTGCTTGTATGATACGATATCATAGCTGGTATCATACATATTATATCTCAAGTTAGGTTTGGAGCCGCCAGTACCGTAGGTTAGGTTGTGACAGGCTCTCCCGGACCCTGCATCCACCCTTCCTTCGGTTAAGCACTTTTCTGAACAAACAACCACGTGAACGACAACAACGACCTCGGCTTCTATCCAAGTTACGGCAACCCAAGAGCATCACCGATTCCAGAGCATAATACATAACCACCTCGGCCACAACCTCGAGCATAAAACTAGCACAAACCCACTCACTCATTCACTCATTCACTCCATCCCTCCTTCAACAACAACCCAATTCCCCCTTCAACAGTACTATCCAGGAAAAAAGCCCCACAAATCTAAACATGGCCGAACGCCTAGCACAAATCCAAGGCCACCTCTCAAACACCTTCCCAAAAGGCCTACTCGCCGGCAAGACCGCAATAGTGACAGGCGCAGGTCAGGGCATCGGTGCCGAAACTGCCGTTCTCTTCGCCAGGGAAGGAGCAAGTTTTATAGTGGCCGACATCGTTTCCCGTAACAACCCCCTTCTCCCCCCCCCCCCCCCCCCCACACACACACGGACTCACATACTAACGCAGGAGGTGGGGTGGGACGAGGGTATAACAGAAAAGGCTCAAGAGACGGCAACCAAAATCACTACCACCATCACCGACGGCCAAGCAATCTACGTCCCCGGCGACGTGATGAGCCCGGAATACATCGACCGGCTCGTGACGCGTGCGGCGGAATTCGGTGGCGGCAAGATTCACATTATTGTTAATAATGCGGGGTTCACGTGGGATGGGGTCATACATAAGATGACGGATAAACAGTGGCAGACGATGCAGGACTTGCACACCCGTGCACCCTTTCAACTTGTGAGGGCTGCTGCGCCCTACTTTCGCGTGAAGGATGGGGAGGATCGGACTATCATCAATATCAGTTCTACCTCTGGCCTGCATGGGAATGCTGGGCAGGCGAATTACTCGACGGCTAAGATGGGGATTGTTGGCTTGACCAAGACCATTGCGCAGGAATGGGGGCCGCAGTTTGGAGTCAGGGCTAATACGTGAGTGTTAATTCCTCTCCGGCTGTTGAGGAGGGAGGTGAGGATTAACATGGCTGACATTCTTGGAATGCTGTTCAGTGTCGCGTTTGGCACTGTGCTCACGAGGCTGGTTGCTGCTAAGGAGGATGGTGCTTTTGCAGAAGTTGATGGGGAGAAGATTGCCCTGGGCATTCCAAAGGCCCAGAAAAGGTCAGCGGAGGGGTTTCTTCACGTTCCATTGAGGCGTGGAGGAACCCCTACTGAAGCTGCCATGTCTATTCTGGCCATTGCGAGCCCCTTGTGCTCATATGTTAGTGGGCACACGCTTGAAGTCACTGGGGGATATGGAATTTAAGCTGCGAGGGATGGTCCGGTACATGAGAGTCATTACGGATGATTTTTCTAATGAATGTATATTATGACGGGGCGAAAAGTTGTTAGTACAATAACGCTACCGAAACATTCTGCACGGCCATATCCACTGTTTATTTGAGATCACCCCCTTACTCGTTACTAGACAAAGTATGTCGCCTATGTTAGGTGATGGCTGGGGGGGTGCCCTGCCCCCTCGAGGGTTCCAAATGTCGTGATCGACCGCACTTGGGGCAGGTGCAGGGGCGATAAGCACGGAATACATATTGTGATAGGGAGAAATAGAGTAGCCTTAGCAGTGCGAGGTAAAATCGATAGAGAGACTATGGTATTTAGACCCCATTCCACCATCGTTCAAGGAGAACGCACTAGCGCGGCCACGAATCGGGCTTGCATCACACTAGCACCTATAACCCGTGAGGAAATACATCTCCAAAGAACAGAGTGAGAGTGAGAAGTAGTGTTGGGAATATTGGGGAAAGGAAAGTAAAATGGACTTGTCCTTTTTGCTATCATAGCAGAACCCACGTTCGAGCTTGCCCCGATTAGTGCTCTATGGGTTCAAGTACGCAGGCTGTCTCCTCTCGCCAGCCTATTATTCAACAACAACAACCCCCCCCGCGCGCAGTGGCTCCATGCTAGGCATGTCCTGTATTAAATGAGTGAGAAATGGTGACTGATGCGACCGGCAGATGTGTTTAAAAGAAGTTGGGTCGACAGGGGCTAACTTATAGTGTATTCCTGTGTCAAACGAAGGGTAGATAGGGTATATATATACTTAGTTTTGAGGACCACATGTAGGAAATAGAATAGGAATGAGTTGATTCGCCCTTCTTGCTTCCCCCGCTCTAGGTTACTCAGGTTATGTATTGGAGTATTATGATATTATGATGAATAGACAGGCTATCTATGTGCGCAACACCATGAGATGCAATACAGTAGAGTACAATACAATGCAATACGGGTGCTAGTGCTTCAGTGACAGTAGTAGCAGCAGCAGTAGTGGTAATAGCTAACTTATTGTAAGAGAAGACAATAATTCAGATGGAACGGCTGGGTGGGCGTGCGAGTGAAACGAACGAACGTATGGATAGAAAGAAGGGAATGGGGGGTAAGAAGTGAGTAAGTGAATAAATTTAGCACACATCAACCCCACAACCGTGGGGAAGATATGTCTAGAACAGAGTCAAGTTGATTGAAAAACGCAAGTGTAACGGCGTTCGATGTTCCGGCATTAATAGAATAGAGTTGATAGAATGTAAGAAATGATATAGGTAAGTCACTGTTGTGCCTCTAGTACTTCCCACCTTCGTGTGTGAAAGATGGAAAATAAAATTGGGGACTGCGATACGTGAAAAGGGAAACAGAAATATGGGCCTAGTTCCACAAAGTTAAATTGAAGAAAGAGAAAAATGACAACTCCAATGCTAATAAAAATCAAATGAATGGGGGGGAAAAAACGCCAACAATGATAATAGATAGTCACAGAATACGTGCCCGGCCCTACCACAGCACAGCTCGCCATTGAACAGAAAATAGAATATACAAGAAGCGAAAAGGTAAGTATCAGGGGAAGAGGGGTAAAATGTAACGGAAGAAATTGGGAACGGACGAGTTTGGGAAAAGATGAAAAAGAGGGGGGGACAGGAGATAATTTTATTCGTCTCCTCTGCCAATGACTCTAGAAACCCACAAGTGTGTAGGCCCTTCGGTACCCATTTTCTTATCTCTTCGTCTCCAGGCTCTATGCAACTTCATTCCCATTTCGTGGAGCTCCTTCTCGACGTCCGCAAGGTCCTGAATGAGCTGATCCCTTCTGGCTTGCATCTCCCGTCTGGCAACAGGGTTGTGAGTGCTGGGGTTTGGCGGGAGGACTTGCTCGAGGTCGTGAATCTCGCGGCGAAGCGCGGCACGACGCATAGTGAGTTGGTCTTGCTCAAATTCGAGCTGTGAGAGATGATCCTTAGGTTCCTGAGGTTCGTCCTTGGGAGCAGAGGCGGGACGGTGTAGCGGATGAATTTCATGCGGGGGAAGCGGGGCCGAGACAGCACGGATGGAGTCTGAGCGAGGCGGGGGGATGTATTGCGCGGGAATAGAGGGCATGGCAGGAGAATCGTTAAGCGACATTGCGGTGGGAGGAGCAAGGGGCGCAAAAGTGGATTGGCGGATGTGAAGTTTGACGGGATCTCTGTATCTGGGGGCTTGAGTAGCAACAGTAGAAATTGTGTTCGACCGTTGATGAAGCCCCTCACGCTCACGACTGTCCAACCAGTCATCGATCGAAACGAAATTCGGTGGTTTCACAGCAGCAATCTGGATCGGCGATTCCGCTCCCAAATCCGAATCATGTCTCTTGCGACCGGCCACTTTTCCCTTGACAACGTTTCCCAACCCAAATCCTCGGCCACGGGAAGGAGCATACGAAGATGAAGATGAAATATCCACGGTAGCGGCTTTACCCAAACCAGGTGCCACGGAGGTGTCCGATAGATGTGTCGAATTAGCACTGCTCAAACTCGACGGCGTGGGTTTGCGCGCAACATTGAGTTTTCGCGGAGGAGCGTTCATAGTGTGTTTAGGGATATTGGGTTGTTTGATAGAATCTGGTTTGACAGTGCAGTTTGAATTTAAAGAAGACGAAGAACCAGGTGGGGAAGGATATTGAAGAGTGTTTATCCTAAGCGGCGGAGGAGGAGCAAGGTCATCATCTTCATAGAAGCTTTGATGGCTACCAGCATTTCTATATTGTCCAAGAACCCGGGGTTAGTTTCAGAATGAACAAATGAGAGGACCGCGCCTTGTTACAACCGCATAGAATAATTTATAAACACTAGTTGGGAGGGGTATAAAGTAAATTAGGGACTTACAACGATAAAGTCGGTTTCTCTGGCGGTCCTTTAAAAACCGACTCGCCAGACTTCCTGAAAGCACTACTACCACCTAAATGTTCCGGGAAGCCAACAATCTGCGAGCTCGGTAAACCGGACAAAGTCTGGTTAGTGCTCTCCATAAGAACAGGGTAGCCAATAGCTGGTTCCTTTGGTCGCGTATAAATGGGTAAACGATTAAACATCGTAGTGAAACTGATAGACATCGTCATGGACAAAGGAGGTTGACAAAAATTAGCCCTCTTGAACCCTTGGTAATTGCTCTTTAGTTGTCCCTGGACGGTCACCCTCTCTCTTTTGGCTGTTTACTACCCCGACGTTTCCTCAGCGGTGGTGAGCAGATATTTACAGCCGTTGTGTTGATGCTAGCTGCCCGCTTTGCTGCTGCCTGTCGACGCCCGCTGTGTAGGGGTGACACAAAACAAGCGGAAGCAGAGGCGAAGGGCAATGCAGGGAAATCTTGAAAACCTCGTAGTAGAAGTGGGGATAGAGTCGAAAGTGGTAGATGCAGATTCAGATGCAATCCGAATCAATAAAAGGAGCGGTGAGAAATGATCAAAAGGAAGGACTGATGATGAGACTGCGCAGAGGCAACGGAATACTTTCTCCCTCTTTCTCCCAAAAATAAAATGAAAATCCCAAGAAAATCCCAAGAGAGAGAGAGGTGGCCGTCCGTAGCCAGAAGAAGTCTTCCCCCACAAAAAAATCACGAATGTGCAGAAGGGAGCAATATTAAAGAAGAAGAAAAAAAGAACAGATTGGGGGATGGCTTACACAAGATATGATATATCTATCAAGAATGATCGGCTACAAGGGGTGGTCCCTCCTTCGTCTCCCCTTTGAGGATGCCTAGAAAAGAACTAAGAGCTGCCTGTGGAGGCTCTCTGGGCAAACCTTGGGTCCTAAAAACGGTGAAATGTGAATCGCCAAACGCACCGATAACCGCTTAGCTTGGGTGAGTAAATCAAATGATGGCGAAGGGGTTGCGACACCAGCGGAAGTTTCCTGTCTCGGTTTGAATTTAGCTACCGGGCAAAGCGCAGCAAAACACCTCGAGCAGCGGGTGTAAATTATTCCAACGTCGGTGCGCAATGGAAGCTTAATTTCCCTTTAACCCCTTCAAAGGAGGTGCTCGAGCGTAGTGGTTGAACTATTCGGAATGCGTTCCGGGGAGTACAGCAAAGGGGGGGGGGGGGGTTGTAAACGAGGGCTCGCCGTCGATGAATTCCCAAAGTTGAAAATAATAAATAATAAATAAAATAAGATAAAAGCCACCAGCCTTCTGGATACAGTATGTGCCAGTGCGTTTCTAACTTTAACTTTCTATCACGATGCCCGTGATCAACTGGGACTGGCAATGCTCGGGAATGTGTTTGTTTGGTGCCGACAGCGTTCCACGGACAATTGGAGGATTTTGCCTTCTCTCCTTGGTTTGGCGAGTTTTGATCTTCTACCGACCGCGGTGTATTTGCCCTTCCAAACCTTCACTTTGTTCTTAGGGCTACCGGTACCTCAGGGCATAGTACGCACCCCTGGAAGAATGGAGAAGTGGTGCTATATATAGCAGCACCAGGATCAAAAAAAGCCGTTACCAAAGCCCAGGCTACAGAAGAAGTCTGCCCGAGGGAAGGGAATCACTGCCAGTATGCAGATAGCCTACCTGCGACCAGCACTGGAAGCGCGCGGATGGATAGAGTGAGATTTTGGAGGTGAAAGAGGGAAGGGAGCTGGGAATTGGAGGAAGGAGTAAGAGAAAACAAGAAAGGTAGGCGGGTTTCGGCTTCCCTTTGACAGAGAAGATGAGAGAACACTAATGGGTCAGGTGCTTTGCTTTGCTCTCAGATTCGACGACCGGTACGCTAAAGCAACAGGTTGAGAGCGAGAAACAATCTCTAGAAAACAAAAGAAGGAGAGGGGACACAAAGAGGCTGAGTCCATTGAAATGCCTTTACGCCGCCATGCCTTCGAGAGTGCTTCTCTCGGCTGACTGAGACTGAATTCTATGGTATGATATGATACCGGCATCATCGTCCAGTTAAACTGCAGGCTAGGGTGGAGGCAAAAAATTGATGACATCTGCACCGAAGGGGGGAAGCTATTGCTTTTTTTTTTTCAATGGTAGTACTAGTAGAGTAACGGCATCATATGTTCGGCGGCTGCGCATAACAGCTAAGCTACCGAACATCCACTCACCGGTATATAGTAAATTTATACCGGTGGCGGACTCTCGTATGTATGAGGACAATTATTATACTGCTCGTGGCGAGATTACTGTAAGCTGTGAACTTGTGGGATTGACTCCACCGCTGCTGCGAAAAGCCCCAGTCGCCCAAGGGATTGGGGCAATCAGACACTGTGAACTGATCACCAAACTTAGAAGCTTGATATCTTTCCTTGGTTCATTGATATTTCGTATTTATCAACATTTAGCAACCAAACTTGCCGCGAGTACTGTACCGGTACTGGTATAGTGACAATATTGTTGTTTTATATTACTACTTTTCTTCCCCTTCCCCCCCCCCTACAGGGCACTTCTCCATGCCCTGCTCAGCCCTCGCCATACCGGTCTTCTTCCATCCCCGGCGGAATTAGATTCAAGGTACAGTACCCGTGGGGGCAGTACTTTCAAAGAGCGCAAATTTCTAGTCCAGAGTGGCGCTATCGAACAACAACAAAAAAAGGCAACGAACCAAACCGATTAAGAAAGTTCTTCTCCTATGATATTATTATGAACTAAACTTCCCCCTGAGACTGGTGCTTTTCCCTTTTCCAAAAAAAAGGGGGGGGGTGCCAATTCTATATCTTGAACCGCATCACAGCATCACAGCATCACAAATCTTCTTCATCACAAGTAATGACTTTTCGGCACCATGTTATTCATTTATTCGTTTAATTTTAGGTAGTGATTTAACAAAATTTAATATATTCTATATCACGTACTGTATAACCATATATATCCGGCCATCGCCCCGGCCTCCAGAATTTAAGGGTCGCTGTAAATTATTATTATCATCATCATCATTACGGTACTGTTGCTGTTATTGTTGTCAAATTCGCGAGATCCCTCCCTTTTCAACTCATTCCATATGGGGAATGCATGGGTGCCTTTATACAACTGTGGCACCGGACCTAGGCGACTCGGTAGGGCAGTCGTTCGTTAAGCCATGGTATGGTATCTGTATCTGTATGCAAGCCCTGGAGAAAGTAGTTATTTGCCCAGGACGGATCAAAGGAAAGGCAATCTAGGTCGCTGCATTTGGAACCCCCGTCATAGGATATGGTTGACGATTCTACTGATGGTGATAGTAGAAGCGTGGTAGGTATCATAATATGTAGGGGAGAAGGAGCGAGCGAGTGCCAGTATAGGGTAAGGGTTTATTTCCTTTGACCCTCGGTTGTGGCGGAAACGGTAAGGATCAACGAATTTACTCCGGGCCAGGCTGGGAACTGCCGTACCGCAAGATAGCATTGTATGATACGTCGAAGAACGTCACGGCAAATGTCATCATACCGTAGTTCTCAGACTTAAGGCTGTCAACTTCAAATCGCCCTATCCTTACTTGACTTAATTCACCACAAGCTCCACCACCACCACCACCACCACCACCACCACCACCACAACAACAACAATCGCCACCAAGCGAGAAAAAAAAAAGAGAGCAAACAATGCCGCATCAACCCCCCCCACCACCACCCCTTGCAGAGACCCAGGCGTTCGTCTCCCATTTCCCCGTCCCCCGTCCCCTCCCACTCTTTCAAAAACTAACATCAACCCACCCACCCCTCCAGAATCTCAATCTTCACACCGGTGAACCTCCTCCTCCTAGCCTTGGCACTCTACCTCATCTACACCCGCCTCCGCCCGAACCCCTCTCCAACCACGCTCCTCCAATCTTCCTCCGACAAGGCCATAGTCTTCAGAACTTTCACCCCGAAAACCCTGCAACCCTTCAACGGCACCGACGACGCTAGAGTGTACCTCGCCGTCAACCGCAAGGTCTTCGATGTCACCGCCGGCAAGGGCTTCTACGGGCCCGGCGGGCCTTACAGCAACTTTGCGGGGCGCGATGCGTCGAGAGGCCTGGCGCTCAATAGCTTCGATGAGGAGGTGCTTACGGAGATCGGCGCGCCTATCGACTCGCTCGAGGACCTGAAGGAGGAGGAGCGCGCCGCACTGGACGGGTGGGCCGAACACTTTGAGGGAAAATACCTGCTGGTTGGGAGGTTGGTTGAAGAGGGGAGTGAGGAGGCTAAGGAGGCGGAAAAGAAAGAGTAGGAGGGATTGTGTTTCTTTTTTTCCCTTCGTTCAACAGATGCCGGTACCTATGGTTTGTGGATTGGATAGCGCTTAGCTTTTCAATGGATTTCTACTTCCTATCCCATCAAACCATCCGGGGGTGAACGTAGGCGATTATTTTCCGCTTTCTCTGTACTCCCAGAACACGTCTCTGGTCTCTACAATGCCTCTCTTAAGCTGTGTGCTCGTCTGTGAAGCTGAGCCATCACACCACCATCGCCAGTAAGCCCTCAGCACATAGAGTACCAAACTTATTATCCCATCTATTTAAAAAAACCCACCCATAATCAACCCTAAAATCCAACTATATACAACCTACCACGCCACACCAGAGGACCGAGGACCTTTGAGGGTACCCAAAATGACATCTAACGCCCCATCGATCCCAAGCATCCTACCCACAGATACAGTTCTTGAGGAAAGAAGAGGTCAACTATACAATCCGAAATACGATGGAAACGGAGAAAGGAAGAAAGAAAGAGAAAGCCCAGACATTGACCCGCTAAAAAGTGTGAAGATAAGATAACAAGCAAAATGGAGAAAGAAGTGGTGGTGGTGGGAACCGAAAGAAAAGGAAAGAGGTGTGAAAGATGGCACATACTCCCGCTAATGCTTTCAAAACAACAAAAAAGAAAGCCACACCAAGCGCATTTCAGACAAAGGAGATACAAAAGAACGGAGTCGTTTGTGTTCTGAACTTTTTCATATAGGTTCCTAATTGAGGAGCTTGTAGGACGCCGAGTCAATGACCTTTGCAATCTTTTCCACTTGCTTTTGAGCTAGCTCCCAATCCCCACCGGCCAATGCATCTCTGACGCCTGGGAAATATCCCGCGTCATATCCGCTCCATGCCTATATTCTGATCAAACACCAAACCTCTGAAATGAGCCATTACGGCAGGGAGTAAACTTACCTCAGGTGCGAATACAACATGCTTGAACCACTCTCTTCCAGGCAACCCACCTCCCTTAGATAGATCTAGCAGATGTTCTTCAAAATTACTCATTCGGATATTTCGGCCTTGTCGAGCAATTATTCCACTTGTATCTAGTCCTGTCCCAACATAATCCATCCAATTTTCATGCTTTTCATCGAATTCTTTCAGCCTCTTCTCAGCAGAATCAACTGCATGCCTCAGATCTTTGAAATCCAACGGTTTAGTGTCAGGCGACTGTGTCTGCATGATCTTCCTGGCGTGTTCTTCCAAATCATCTGTATATCGCCCAAGCGCATGCGCGTAGTCAACCATATTAAAGGGTAAAACAGGCGTATCAGCTAGCTCTATAATTAAAAGGCCTAGAACTTGGGCGATGGCAAGGTGGTGGTTGAATCCTGGATCCCCAGTATTCTTCATCCACTCAAAAGTGTCATAGCAGCTATGATATGGAAACGGGTCACCCGCGAAACCGATATCTATCGAGGAGACTCCTGCATAGTCCTGGAAAGCAACATAGTCGCTTCCAGCACCCAAACCAGGAAGGGATTTGTCGCCCCAGTCGTCTCGCAGGGTGCCGTTTCCTGAAGGGCTTTGTATTCTTTCGAGGACATTGAGGAGCGGTTGTTGGGTGAGAGGTGATCCAGCTGCACGGAATTCTCTACCTGATACTGCAATATCGAGGTTGATATATCCCATGCCGTGTAGACGAAGGTCGTCGATATTATCTTCCACATATTCACTATGAGGTGCTCGTCAGGAGGTGTAGAGGCCATGACCAATGGAGAGACTCACGTTGACCCAATCAGATTATACTCCTCCGCATCCCAATTGGCGAATATTATACTCCTCTGAGGTCTCCAGCCCATTTCCAACAGCTTCCCAAACAACCTAGCAACCTCCAACATCACTGCAGTTCCGGAATTGGGATCACTAGCACCAAAACACCATGCATCCCTATGATTTCCCACCACAACACGCTTCGTACGATCGTCGGAGCCCAGGATGTATCCAAGGACATTCCGGATGGGATGCCGTTCATCTTCGACTTGATCATTTTCCAGTTTGACCACAACAGGCGAGTCATTGATTGAGCCCGTCCACCATTCTTCGAAGCCTCGCGTGTCTCCCCTCCATGACTCATCAACTTCAGACCCTTTACCCTTCAGCGACAGCAGAAGATACTTAGCATTATCCCAAGACTGAAGCGTGTGAGAGTTAGCAAAATCGCTCAACGTGCCAATTAACAAGGACAAGGGCTTACCAAAGGCAACGAAGGGATCCCGACAAGCCCAGGATTGTGCTCGAGCGGAATCCTCTCATAACCCGGCTTGCTTGGTACCCCCGGGGTCAATACATCCCCAACCAGGAAACTCGTCAAGCTCACAGAACCCCTCTGCACAAAGCCCTCGGGCAGATCCCACCCCTCGGTCTTCGGATCAGAAAACTCAATCACCGCTGCCGCACCTCGTTCCTCAGCGGCTTTTATCTTGAGAGCCCTATCCATCTGTGTCCCACCGTATCTAACCAGGATGATTGAGCCTGTCAAGTTGAACCCTTGTGACTCGAGTTTGTCAAAATCGGCACGGGCTCCATAGTTGGCATAAATCAAGGGACCCGTAGCACTACCAGTTTTAGAATAGCCATGGAAGACAAGTGTATTTTCACGATCGCCGTTTGCCTTTGGCTCTTCAAGGTCAGCTTCCCACGGTGGGTCGATGATCGCAAGCTTTCTCCCGCCGGGTTTGGGGAAATTAAGGTAAACACTGTATCTGTAAATTTGGGAAAGGCAGATTTGTTAGGACATTCCGCCACCGACTCAAAAATATGAGAGTTGAATGACATACTCGTCGAGCCCTACACTCTCAAGCCCAAAACTCCTGAACTTCCCTTCAACATACTTGGCTAGCACAAAGTCCCCCTCAGTCCCTGCAGTATGGTCGAAACGGCTCAAGTACTCTAAGTAATGTTCGATATTATCCTTCTCAATCGAATCCCTTATGAAGTCCTTAAGGGCATTTATGTCGAACTCGATCGTCCCACCAGCCCCCGGCGGTGGATTCAAAGTAACTGAATCCGACGCAAGCAACGCATAAACCACGATCAGGCCGATAATAACACCTATAAATCTATACAATGGAACGAAGCCTCCACCAAAACATGGTAGATCCGGTATTCGGATACAGGAGAACCACCGGAAGGGATTAATTCTCCAGTGATGGGGTATTGATATAGCAGAGAGTGAGTCTGTTATTGAAGATATGCGTTTCGATATATGCATCCGAAGTCTCCCTCCTCCCCCACGCCTTCGTTGACCCTCCTCCCCCTCCTCAGGCTCCAGAATCTCCATCTCCACCATCGCCCGCTCAAGACTCTCCCTACTTGACCGCGCGGAATCTCCGAATTCCTCCAGAAACGAGCTCTCCAGAGAACTCCTCGCAGTTTCGACAGTCGGCTGCCGGTACCGGCCATGCGAGGAGGCCAAGAGGTGTGACGCCTCTTCGTTGGTATGTGGATTGTCACCGACATCGCTATGGGCTCGGGAAGATGTCGCCTCTTCGTAAGTTGGGATTGGAAGAGAGCTCCCAAGCATGGAGCGTTTTTCGTCGCTCATGCGAGCGGTGTAGCCTTTTAGGCTGCCTAATGAGTGGAAAGTAAGGTTCAAATGGGTTTCCCGTTATTACTGAAGGAATGGAGGGCTAAAGATAGATGCTGTCATAGACAACTCATTAAATGAGTAAGGCGAGGAACTATAGTGCGTATAGTAAGTACTCTGGTACGAAAGGAGAGAAGGATTATGGTAGTGGTAGCGTTAACGGCTGCAGTGATGGATCTGCCGAACCGGATAGAGACGATAAGCTTTGTAAAAGTGAGGGTTGTAGCTCTGAAGAAGCGGGAAGAGTTCTGAAGGATAGACAGACTTCAGTCCCTCGCTGCATACAGCTCTGCCTGGGGAGGGAGGGGGATAGAGGGGAGCGATTCTCGAGACAGTTATCAGGGACACACTTCTAAAGTTGCAATCGCGTTCCCAGTCCATACCATATATTCGTAATCAAAGGGGGTATCCAGAAGCTTGGCTTACCGCCTGCCCACATCTGGAAATTGGTGAGCCGCAGTCGAGAAAGACATTGAAAGCTTCCATACAGACCCCCAAGTCTCCGATAGATCAACCCAATCCTAACACAACGGTACATGATCTCCCTGCAGACATCGATAGCTTCATGCAACGGTTCGCTCCCACGCAAACCACTCTCCCGTGGTCCACAACAGATCATCGCAAACCCAAAAAATGTGATATTTAATAATATTATGGTAGGGTTCTATCAACGGTTTCCAACTTATATTAAATTTTGGAGGTATCATACAAGTATGATAATATTATAATACGGCAACACAGCACAAACTCTTAAGGCTCTCAGTCCACAATAAACTACCTCGCACACAACTACCAAACCATTATTAAATTGTTTAACTACTCTGAGCTTCTCTTCCAGAAAAACTCTCATCTGTGGCTGCCATCCAACCTATCGAGAGGTGGGAGATACAAATATCAAATATACAAACAGGACACCGATGACCAATGCCCAGATGTTTCGCCTTTGGTAATAAAAAAACCCTCCACCTTGCCATTGACCCCTTCCCGAGCGGAATATAAAAATATAAAAATAATATAAGAAATATAAAAATAAAATAAAATGCAAAGCTCGTGCTCACTTCGTCTTCCTGATCCATAGACATAAAATAAGGAAAGGTATCAAAGCTACATGTATGATTAAAGAAAAAAGAATAAAAAAAGATGGTATGAAAGAGCCAGCTTGACAGGCGAACCGAGGAACCTACAGGATGCTGGCGGAGAAAAACAACGAGAAAAGGAGAAAAGGAGAAAAGGAGAAAAGGTAGGAAAGGTAGGAAAGGAAAGAAAAAGAAAAAACAAGGAAAATTTGGTAGCATGCGAAGTTAATCCTCGCATCCTTCTATCCTTACCAAAGTCGTGGCCCACGCTGAAGAATGCTCAGAGAAAAAAATACATCAAGTCATGAAAACAATGCGATAAGGGACAATCAAATGAAATGGTGGTAATGATAACGATACAAAGATTTTTTTACCTATTAGTACACGGGGAGAACATTGGGAATTAGACTCGTGCTCTCTTTCCCCTTGTTCTCCTTGGGCTCTCAAGCGTGGCAGACTCGTCCTCCAGACCTCGCTTTCTTCGCAAGTTCCCCCTGGCCGTCGCGATGGCAGGTTCATCTCCACCCTCGCCAGCATCGAAGATCGACTTTCGCTTAGACGCAGTCTTGTCCCCTAGATTAAAGACGCTGCTGCGTCCGCTGTCATCCTCAGAGTCGGGTGTCAGACGTGAGATATCACGCCTGCTAGCAAGTTCTTTCTGCTTGCCCTTTGCGGCAAGAGCTTCGGTGAACGAGGTAGCCGGCTGTGAGGAAGCAGACTCTTCAACATCCGTCTCCGCCTCCTCTTGAACAGGGATCTCAAGCTTCTTGGGGGATTTTGGTGGAAACAGCAGGCGTGGCTTGATAGCAGATCGTTCAAGGCTAATCTCATCATCTTCTCCATCATCCAGATCACTTGGAAGACGTTCATTTGGATCTTCCATTTCGGTGAATTTTTTGAAGATTTTCTTGCCTCGACTATAGGCGAGTTAGCAAGGAGCTAATCACACAAAATATAGGATGGTGAGCCTTACAAAACGTATACCATACCATCCTCTCTGTCCCCAGCTGCCCCTAAGGACTCTGCCTTTTTCTTTTTGATCCTCTGTCTTTTGGAGGTGACAGACTCTTCTCCCGGCCTAGTAATAAATGGGTTGTCTGGATCATCATCATGTTTCGGGATGCGAGCATTAGAGTCAGTAAATATGCTTATTGAGTCTGAAACAGGTCGTTCATCGCCCAACAGATCCAATAACCCCATTCCACCCTTTCTCTGCCTAGAAGACTTTTTGAAAAGCGTTCTCCGAGTACAGGACAGCGAGGCCGAAGAAGCCTTAGATTTAGATGACGAAGGAAATAGAACCCTCGCTGAACCAACAATCTCTTCTAAGTCGAGGTGTTTTCGTTTGCGGGAAGGGGTCTTTGCAGGCGTAGGCAATCCAAATCCTCCCGGATTCAACAAGGTTTTTCTATTCTTCCCCAGAATCTTCTCAATTCCATCATCCTGTTCCCCCCTCCCCGCTTTCCCCTCTTTGTCTCCATCACTATCGACTTCAGATGACGATGCTCCTACCGGCTCTTCGATTGCAAATGTAGCCCGCTTTTTACCCTTGACGGTACGTGTTTGCTCGGGCGAGCGGGGTGCCAGAGGTGAGGAAGGAGGTGGAGAAAGTGTCGCAGTGGAATAGCTAGATGCTGAAGAAACCCCCTTTCGCTTGCCAGTACGCTGAGGTTCAGGTGAGGAAAACATAGGACCATGACGAGGGGTAGGAGGAGTCTTGGGTCGTCCACGAGAACGAAGTCTTGGAGGAGTGTTCATGATGAGGATGAAGTTGTGAGATTAGTGTGGTTGTTTGTTATTGTTGTTGTCGTAGTAACACCTGACGCTGGGAAGCGAATGGAATCGAGAACGAGCGAAAAACTGCAGCCCCTTATCTCGGATATGGAATCGCAATGGTAATGTGTTAGAAAAAAAAGAAGGGAAAAAAAAAACTCAACAAAGAGCGTGGCAGTTTGAGGTAGAACAAAGAAACAATGCGGCGTAACGATAAAAATGATGCGAGCGCGGGCAAATGTTTCCTCTTTCTTTCGATAGAATGGTTTTTGGGGGGAAGCGGAGAGAGTGCGTGGGAATGAGAAAAACAAGAGGCTAGGAGAGGGAGGGTGTTGGCTCTTGTCCCGAGGCCACAGCAACGGCCGTTGCTCTAGCCACAGCGGCTCGCGTGTTTCAGGTAACGCGCTCCTTGGTTTGGTTGCCCGTGACGAGTTCTGTCCTTGACCTGGGATGTTCTCTGGTAGCAACCAGTTGACAATTCGAAGGTAGATTAAAAGGTTCGCTTGAACGCTGTCTTCTGGGATGTGCAAATTCTATTGATGTATCTCATGGTCTTGCTGAGAAAAAAACGTGACAAGAATGGTTTGCGTACCGAGTGATTTGCCGTGACGAGGAGGTTTGACGCGTTCGCGTTCGTGTCACATTCAGCACTGACCAACAACGAAAGTGCCCATCTGAAGAAACCGGCGGTTTAGCCAAAATGCAATAAAAACGGTACGCTCTTCAATAACAATTAACCCGGTTCTTTCCTGATACTTAGAAATAAAGTCCGCAATACTCTACGTTTTCAGCGGTTTAGAGTATCATACAGTGTCTTTTTTGGGAGGGCTCAGGGCCGGGGGCACACGCGTGCTGGGCTCAGTGACTGAAAATGATCGACCACGAGTATCATACTTGCTGTTTTCAAAAGTATCCGGATGCCTTGGCGCCCAGGCATCCGGGATACTTTTGAAAACAGCGAGTAAAGTCAAAGTCATTGACTGCATGCGCTTAAGCACCAATCTGCTAGCCGATTAATCTACGGCTGCTCGCCTCGATAAATGGTGGCTGGCCAACAGACATATGTGAGGGTCTTGAGATCCATGCGATCAGGATTGTGGGTGGGGCTAGGGTTTCATATGAGGTGTACTCGTACCGAAAGCATAAATTTATCTCCCAGCAGCGCGCTAATTGTAAAGTATAGTTACCCATATTGGTGGCCAATGATATAGCGCATCACCGGAAAAGAGTTCACTATCTTAGTGGTTAATACAGACCACGGCAGTTCCACCACTGACGTGATTCCCGAGAAACAAGCATCGACCGGGACTGGACTCGCTAGGTTGATACTCTGGTCATCTACGTGAAATGATAGTGATATAATAGGCCAGAAGAGGCAGAACCTCTATGGGTACAATAGAGACCATGGCGATAGGGAGTTATTGTAGGACACTCGGAGCATCAGTATCTCGAATGGTTAGTATTTTTTTATCTTTTCGGAAGCGGATTGGCGTCCGGGGTGACCCTCCTCCGCTCTACTACTACTCTAGTAGGTTTTTAGGGGCTTATTGCGAATGTTTGCGAAATCTTCTGGTCGAGGCGTGGTGCATATAACAAGGGGAGGTTTTAGCTAACCTCATGTTGGTGAGTGCGTGTGGAAAATCGCGAAATCAGTGCCATACGGGTACGGTACCGTAGTGGGGTTGACAGTGGGGCAACCCCTGTCTTGGCTGTTACGCCCTAAGTTAAACATCAATTCTCGACAAAGTTTAATTTTCCGCATCAACAACAAAAAGTCCGGTTCGTCCCCACCACCACCGCCATTCTCCCCATAATGTCTAACGAAGAGCCACCTCTCCATCTCTCGGACCTACAAATTGACGATGGAGAGAAAGAAAAACCCGTCCGATCTGCGGCCGTAGAGCAAGACGTGCGCGAGGAAGCTCTCCGTGCGGAACTAGCCGGTGTACAACAAATCAATTCCGTCATCGAAGGAGTGGTATCGTCCTTAGAAAAAGCAAAGGAGAATATGGAGGTGAGTTTTGAATTCCCAATCTCTGTGAGCTGGGGTTAACTGTTGTAATTGGCTGATGCGGTAGACTGTCTCCACCACCGTTGCATCCGCAAATACTCTCCTTGACTTGTGGATTCGTATCTTGAGCCAGACGGAGCATACACAACGGCTACTGCTCTCCGGGCATTGGGAGGGTGCCACACAGGACTTGAATGATATCGAAGCGGAGGCAGCGGCTAAGGTTCAAGAAGCCGAACGGAGACGGGAGGAAGAGAGGGAGCGTGCTGCTGCGAGAGAAAGGGAAGCTGTGGCTGCAGAAGCTAGGAGAGCGGCAGCTGAGAGAAAGCCTACTAGAGGGGGGAGGAGAGCTGGTAGGTTGGGAACTGGTAGGAGTGGGAGTTCCAGTGGGTCTAGGATCGGGGCTCCGCCTCCCTCCTCCTCCTCTTCCTCTGGTAGTGGAACGGGGAGGGGGGCTAGGGGTGGAAGAGGGACTAGCGGAGGATCTGGCATTGGACGAGGCCTCCCGAGAAGAGGAGTTAGGGAATAACTAGATGGTGCGGAGGACTTTTGAACAAATCCACAGATTGGGGGCGGAGTTCTATCGGTTGCCCCTTCGTAGGAAATGGTCTGTTTTCATGCTCGAGGGTCTCGTTTTTTTTATATGGGGATAGGTTGGTTAAGGGTAATGTGGGACTGGTTGGTCGAATCAGAAGGAGGTATCTGCCTTAAATGAACACTTCAATCAAAAGTGCACGATTATTCAACTCCCTCCAGATATTCACCTAATCCCTCATACTTAGCCGTTAATACAGTTTGTGGGGGGGGGCATTGAGCACATATGGATCACCCAGGCAGTGTTTGTCCATTGATATTATGGTAACCTTCAGGGCCCTTGTTGGGCTGTGGAAGATTGTAGTGCAGGGTGGCGGGCTTGGTATCAGGTTTCCAGTTTGCTTTTAGTCTTCTCCTGCAGAAAATCTAATCCCAGACTCTCAGTATTGTGCCATATCATATCCTAAGGTCTTTCGTTTTGCTCTTCCGTCACTTTGGGGGTTAGTTTTTTAGTCTAGTTTGGGGCCTATGGCTGCTCTTAGATTTTTTACTATCCAGGTATACATACCACGTTGTGCTAGATAGTCTAGTGGCAGTATCTACTGAGGCTAAATCAACAAAGTGATCATTCCGTCAAAGATAGAGTCACAACAACGTGCACCTATTTTGTGCCGAGAAATGGCAACAGGATCCGACCCTGGGTCCCCACCACGCCTTCGGCGCACTTTTGGAGGGCCTTGGTTTTGCGTTTTCCAGCTGTGGACATTACCTAAATCCGGGCTCATATCAACGTCAGTGCAAGAAACAGATGTAACCGGACGCACAATTGGCGTGCCGGTGTTGGACCCGTAGTCCATTGTCGAGGACTAACTGTTGATGGGTTGGGCTGATGGCGGATGGTGCGGGGCCGCTTTAACTGTTTTACTTACTAATAATCCACAATATATTGGTGATCTTGAATAATTACGAAGAGGCGGGGATTCCGGCTTCCCTTCCCCTATAAGCCCTGCTCTCTGCTCGCAAGGCCCTCTGAGGTCCCCAGTTTCTTTTTCTGCACCGGCCCGGTTAATGGGTTCTGGTAAGTTAACTGCATATGCATTACCATACTGTAACGTACCATGCCGTATTGTCTTGTAGCTTATCTAAACACATCCTTCGAAACATAGCTGCAAACAGTCAGAGCCGAGTGATGCATGATGAATACCTGCCTACTCGCCCCTGGGCAGCCTGCATAGCTATGCAGACCGCGACCATAACTAATTACGATCCACCATGCCACAAGGCTTCTTGATTCTAAGCGCTAGAAAACCAAAATATTCATAACAATGTTAGGGTTCCGTTCAGTCTCTCTCTATCCACGACTACTCAATCACTGACAGGTGACGACACTACCGCACTGTACTGTACATCTAGTCGGGTACGCAGTCTCGTCAGCGGCTATCCTCGCGCCCACTCTTTCGCCATGGCGGATCACTCTCGTTATTGCTCGTGAAATTCCCGAGGTATTATACTAGCCCCTACGGCAAAACACGGGACGCACAATAGTTACTATATTATGATATAATGAGTTACTATACATTCCTGAGTAGGAGGCTTGGGTATCTATTCAATAATGCCTCACGATCGATTAAAGCTTTGTGTCCTCGCCATTTCCCCAAGCTGCATTTATACGGGGTAGTGAGTGGGCACAATGAGTTCGGGTCAACGCCGGGGGTGAGTAAGAACGGCAACCTATGTAAATCATAGACTTAAGCTCCAGTACTGTATCAGCACAGATTCAGTATCACACCCATGGCAACTACCCCACCATAGCGTACAGTCTACGTAAAATTGCCTATGACCATTATTTAATCCTCCAACTCTCCCCCCCCCCCCCCCACTTTCACCATAATCCCAACAATCAATCGACGTCAGGAAAGAAAAAAAGCATACACAATTAACATCGGCGATGGACCAAAAGCTCTTCTACCCCTCGTCCCGGGCGACGATTCTGCACCACTACGTATTTAGTCCCACTCCCCTCGTTAGAGAAATCCTTGTACCCCGGCTAATCAATCTACTGAGTGTGATACCATATGTAGTCACCGCACCTAATAGCAGTCGAGCACCCAGCAGCCATAAACGGCAATATGAAGAATACACTGTTGTTCGTCGGCGGGCTCGGGGCTGGAATTCATACAATTCCTTATGTGAGTCCGCTGATCGACGCGGTTACCGGGGCGGGCTGGAGTTTGGTGGAGGTGCTGCTTTCGAGCTCGTACAAGGGGTGGGGGATTGGGTCTATCGCTCAGTAGATTTGCCCTGAGGCGTATGATTGGAGGGAGGGAGAGAAAGAGGGGTTTGCTAATGAATTTAGAGATGCAGAGGAGATATCGGCTTGCGTAGGGTATTTCCGAACAATTAGGGGCGGGAAGTTAGTGCTTATGGGCCATTCCACTGGTGCGCTATGTACCCCCAGGGGGAATTATCGGGGGTGCGCTAACGAGTGGATAGGTTGTCAAGATGCCCTAGAATATCTAACTAAGCACTCGGCCGTCATAGACGGCGTTATATTCCAAGCTGGTGGTAGATACTCCCCCATCCCTCCTCCTCCCTCCCCCTCACCACTGACCCCACTACAGTATCCGACCGCGAATCCGCAACCCTAAGCCAATCCCCAGACCACCTCTCCGCGAGCCTAACCCATGCCCGCTCGCTAATCGACAGTGCTCGCGGTGCCGAGATTATCCCCTCGCACTTCCGCTCTCCGGGATACGCAGACACTCCCGTGTGCGCCCAGCGTTGGTGGGACCTGAACGCCTTCGCTGGGGCTGACGATTACTTCTCTAGCGACTTGAACGAGGAGATGCTGACTCGTACATTTGGGATGATCATGCGTAACACCAATGTCCTGTTCCTCTTTTCCGCTATGGACCAGTTCGTGCCTGCATGGGTGGACAAGGAGTACCTGCTCAAGCGGTGGTACCTGGCCTGCGCTTTGGGTGGCGCGGTGGTGGACAAAATTGAGAGTGGGGTTATTAGCGGGGCTAATCATAATTTTGAGGGGGTGGATGCTGGCGTACTGGCAGACATGATTGGGAGAGTTGTTAGGTTTTTGGGAAAATTTTAGCTTATTGTACTGTATGATATAACCTTGGTTCTTGTGGCCGGAAGGTACCTAGTTAGGTCACGGGCGCCGCTTCCCCACATCACTCGTTCTATTCGCTTTTTGTTTCTCAGTATCAACATTCCCTGCTCATCAAAGCGAGTGATAGCTTGTGAGGCAGAGGCCAACACTAGTATCATAATCTCATGGTGGTTTATGTGCGAGCAGTAGCATCGCGTTTTACTAATAAGAGGTTTCCGCCTTCGGGGAACTAGAATTTAGATAATCGGCCCGCAGCGCTTAAGAACTTTCCTGGGACCATTTGATAGAATCATAAGAACCCCTCTCTGATATCACCCAATTAGAACAATTAATATTGTAATCTCAACATTGTATTGGTCCCCTGATTGCTATAGAAACCCTTTCCTAAGATTCGGCAAAAAAAAGAAGAAGCTAGCTACAGGGGGTAACAGCTTAATTTGCTTTTTTCTTCTTGTCTCAATACCGGTGAGTTCCTTACAATTGATTCGCAGTATTGAAATCGGAGAGAGCTTCCTTGACACGGGCGCCCATGGTCTTTTCACCCTCACGGACCCAGACACGGGGACTATTCCAGTGCGGTTAGCTAGGCCCTTGTTGGTGAGAGAAATGAGCGCCTTACTCAAAGTACTTCTTGTTTGGCTTGTCTTCACCCTCAGGGTTTCCAACCTGAGACGCGATAAAATCCTTCTTGTTGAGGACATAATCGCGAATGCCGGTCAAATAGGCGTATCTAGAGAGCGATTTTTAGCACCGCCTTGCGAAGGGGGGGTGGAACGGGAGGGGGGCATGTGTATTGATTGAAGGGCTTACTGGAGATCAGTGTCCAAGTTAACCTTAACAACACCATGTGAGATGCCGGCAGTAAACTCCTGCTTGCTGCTACCAGAACCCCCGTGGAAGACCAGGAAGAGGGGCTTGTCTTCCTTGCTGTTGATCTTCTCTTTGGCATAGGCTTGATGCTTTCCGAGGAGCTCAGGATGCAGTTTAACGTTTCCGGGCTTGTACACACCATGGACATTTCCGAAAGCCGCGGCGATAGAAAAGTAGGGAGAAACAGAGGAAAGAGCTTCGTAAACCTCATAGATATCTTCGGGCTGGGTGTAAAGGGAGCTGTTATCGACATCGGTGTTGTCAACACCGTCCTCCTCACCTCCGGTGATACCAATTTCCTATAAATGTGTGAGCGCGTGAGCAATAGGGCCATAATTGTGTCTCAGAGTATACCATCTCGAGCCACTGCTTCATGGGAGCGGCACGCTGCAAGTACTTTTTGGTAGTAGCGATGTTCCATTCCTTGTCCTCCTCAGACAAGTCAATCATGTGGGAAGAGAAGAGAGGCTCTCCGTGCTCGGCAAAGTACTTCTCATCGGCATCGAGCATGCCGTCTAACCAGGGGAGGAGCTTCTTGGCGCAGTGGTCGGTATGGAGGACGACCGGAATACCGTAGACAGGGGCAACTGAACGGATATAATTGGCACCAGCAATTGCACCATTGATAGATGCAAACTGATCGGTATTCGAGACACCCTTTACAGTAGGGTCGTTAGTAGAGGCTGAGAGGAATGATAGGGAGCAAATACCTTCCCGGCGAAGTAGGCCGCACCGCCCTGGGACATTTGCAAAATCAAAGGAGACTTTGCATCCCTAGCTGCTTCAAGAGAAGCAACAACAGTTGAAGAAGAAGTAACATTCTGCGATGCTATCAGTCAGACAATTTGTTAAAAACGAGTAATGAATCCTCAGGACCTACAATGGCAGGAATAGCAAACTTGTGTTCCTTAGCGTATTTAAAAAGCTGTTTGTTTGAAACCAAAACGTCAGAAGTTTGTAATGATTGATTGTCAAGGTTATCCCACTGTTTTTCGGAAACGGAAAAATGTTGATGCGGCAGAGGGCGGGCCTCACATTCAAAACGTCATCCCCAACAATGACACCGGACTTTCTAGAAAGGACATCGAGGGCACCCATGTTGACAGATTGATTGATCTGGGATACTAATTGTCGTATGATTATGTTAGCACTGACAGTTGTGAATTTTTGCTCACGCACTCGCAGAGGCTTTTTGATCTGTTGGAGGGGGGATGCGAGCAATATCCACCTTAAAAGTACATGTACACAGAGTAAAATAAAGATGGAAAAGGGAAGAGAGAGGGGAAATGTAGTGGGAGAGAAGAGTAAAACTTACTGGAGATAGGTTGAACTTCAGTTTAAGTGATAGAAGAAAGATCTCAAGGCTAAGGATGTTGGCTGAGCGGAGGGAGGGAGAGATTAAGATGACAAGGGAGGAAACAAATGTTGGTGGGAAGATGCTGTTCCTTTTGTATCATAACTGGGGGAAGGGCTTGGAACCCCGTTTGTGAGGAATGGTGGGGCGATGGTTTGTTTCACGTTAAATGCTAGAATTACTACTGGATAAGTTTATTTACATTAAGAGGCGGTAGTGAGCGCGAATTCTTGAAGAGATATGAAAAGAAAAGAAAAAAGAGAGAATCCAACCCTTGCCCGCAGACTATGTACGTAAACCGTCTCATCCCATTTTTTCCACTCAGCTTATTTCTTCTGCGTGGGCGGCGGGATGAGCGTACCGTATCTCGGCGGGGGAAGGAGGGGTCGATGCCATGTGAGTTAGTCTCACCCTGATAAACGTAACATTTCCTCCTAAAATCTCTCCCCCACTCCTGGATACTGCATAAGGCGAGATCTGTGCGGTTGCGTGATACCGGTATGTAGTAGTTGCAGTATTCGGCAACAGCGTCAATCCCGAGAAAATCAACGGAGGCAACGGCACACAACCTTTGTACAAATAATTTAGGATATCTTAGGCACATATACACTTATCAGATAGCTTTCAGTCTCCACAATGTGGGGCACAAAACGGAAAGCGGAGCGAACCAGGCTTCGTAAGGAAAATAGGAATGAAGATTATCCCAGTAGACCTGATCACCGTTCCCCGGGACCACCTATTGTTTTTTATGCCTCCTCTTGCTTCACAACCATGACTTTCCGCCTTACAAAGTCATTTGCTCCCTTCATACTAATCTCGAAATCAAAGGTTCCTAGTGACTTAAGCTTGTCCCCCTCTACGCCCTTACCCGCAAACTTAATATTTTCAGGACCAACCACGATTCGTGATCCCTGTTTTCCATTCGCTACGGCAATATTCCTCACAGCAGTTGCGATATCGGTGAGTGTAACTGAACCGTGAATAGCAGGCTCGTTCGGGGCGATCGTAGAGCGGGAGAACATGAGATTCGGAGGAATAAATGAGTCAAGGAGCGCAATTGTTTGCGTAGGCTAGCAGCAACGGATCAGCACAGTTTAACAATGATCTCCCAATGCGATTGAACACACCGTAAGCAATTCAATCGCAACCTTAGGCTTCTTCTTCTGGACCCCAGTGTTCATGAACATGGGATCACGCTGCTTCAGGGTCCCCGCCGGCATGCTCTTCAGCATATGTCTAGTAACATAGTCTGCTACCCCCTGGGGAAACCTGAATACGATTCAAATGAGCCAAGGAACCTGGACAGCTCGGGTGTCAAGATGCCCCGAGTGCAAGGAGGAATTGAATTCGAACGGGGAGCCAAAGTATACCATTCCTCTACGATCGTTAGCAGAAGCTCAAATAATGGCAAGGGTCGATGCCGGCGTACTCCTCATTCTTCCTCTTGGGATTTGTAGGACAGTCCCTGTGAATTGTTAGTTGATCCCCTCCTATGCCTGGGGCCATCCACCTTGTAGTTGTACCTTGCTTGCCAAACTTCGGGACATCCCTCGTCAATTGGACTGTAATTGTAGGAACCTTCCGGGTTCTTTTCTTGCCTCGAATTTGATGGAGTGCTCCTCCAGCTAAACGACGAATGCACGTTGGGCACGAAGGTATACTAAAAAATCCCATCGTGATGATGTGAGTGGGAGGAGGGGGAGAAGTAGGAGATGATTTTGCGCTTAGCACAGGTTTGGACGATGTATGGAGCGTTCTACCGAGAACTTTCAGAGCCTCCTCCGCTCCACAAGCCCAAAATGATAGACCGCTCCTTTTACTAAAAATGCCCTCATGTAGCACTTTAAGGTCAGGTGGAGATTCCCCAGAGAATATTCTTTACAAAGTTCCATACATGAACCAGCACTTTGCCATTTCTTGTGTGTGTACTGTAAAGAGCCTCATTGAAGGAGTTATGACATCCGAGATAGTCTCGAACGGGATTTCAAACTCCCGGCGAAGTATTCACCCTTTGTCAATTTGGTCCCGCCTACCACCATAACCATCACTTCCTCCCCCAAATGGCGAACCAGCCAAACAAAGGTGGCTGACAAAGGCTAATGTTCTCTTGTCCGGACTGGTGGATAGATATTTTCATCATGTCAGAGTCCACCCTCGAATCCCCCTCCTTCATTTTTGCCCTCACCCCCTACCCTCTCCCCCGCAAAACCTGCCCTGTCAGATCTTTGCCCCTCCAGACTCCTGCTGCCCGGACCAAGACCCTTAGTGGGAAAAAAATAATCAAAAAATCATTCGTGTCTGCACTCCCGTGCCAACCCTATAACAGCTGCCTCATCTATTAGTCCCAGACTAAATTCTATGGAGCGGTGATGAAACTCGCCTCATTCGTTTGGTTCTCTTCCCTATAGATCCTGTCACCTTAGGACCCGGGAAACCACAGGTGAAAGTCTTCCCGAAAACATCCAAGGCGAAATAACAGTTATGATGATGCCTACTTCAGGGGATAAGCAGCTCACGCTCGCATACGCAGCCGGGGCCTCTTTGGCTGCAGTCACCTTGGTCTATGTCTTTGGCCCAACTTGGCTCATTGATTCCTCCAATAACTCTTCAAGTCAGCGACGAAAAGGGGTGGTTGGTTTGGTCAACACTGCCAATGATTGCTTTGTATGCACTACGGAAAAATCACTCCTGTGAAGCGCCTAGCTAACCAGGCGAAACAGATAAACTCAATATTACAAGCGTTGGCCGGTCTTGGGGAGCTAAGAGCTTACCTCGTCCAGCAGACGAGAAACGCAAAGGCTAATAGGGAATTAATTGGCTTAACAGTTGATCGCAAGCCATTCCTAACTGCAGCCTTAAAAGATATACTTGATGGTGGGTCTCGTAGAAATTAGTCGGCACAACTAGTACCTGGACTAACCACATCCCTAGGCCTCAATGAACGGCCTATACGCAAGAAGACAATATCCGCCCGTCCTTTCTTGAATGTTCTAGAACGAGTTTTTCAGCAGCAAATATCACGGAGCCAACAAGATGCCCACGAGTTCTTGCAGGTCGTTGTGGAAACGCTGGCTGAGGAGTACCACCAACAAAAGAAAAGGAGCCAAGAAGCTATGAGGCTACGCATAGAAAATGAGAAAGTTTTACAGGGCGCTGATGAGAAATTTAAGGATGACAGAGAGGAGGGATCTGAGGAACCCCAAGAGAGAGATGGCTTAGTAATTAAAGTGGAGGATCTGGACAAAAAACAGGAAGACAAAAGGGAGTCTGAGGAGGGCGGTATGCCAATGGAAGGGAAATTAGAATCTGAGATTGAATGCTTGAAATGCCATTTCAAACCAAAATGTTCGATCTCTACATTTGTGGTGCTCACGCTGCCCGTTCCTCAGAAGGTATCTTCCCATCAGCTCGCCTATTTATCCATGCCATGCTAATTGTTTTCTTTAGACTAGCACTACCCTCTCTAATTGCATAGACGGAGTCTTGTCCACAGAGTACATAGACGACTTCACATGCGCCAGGTGCAGACTCCAACATGCCCTCGGGACCTACTCTCGCAGGCTAGAAACCGCATCTTCAGACTCTCTAAAGAAAGAGTTAACTTCTATCATTTCAAAACTCCAACAAGCCATCGAGACGGATCCCGAGAAGACCCCTGAGGGCATCGAGCTCCCATCTTCTCGCCCCACTCCCAAATCTCGAATTGCCCGACGCACCCGCATGTCCTACTACCCCACCATCATAACCTTCCACCTTTCCCGCTCAATCTACGACGCCCATTCGTCCTCCCGCAAAAACAGCGCAAGGGTCTCCTTCCCAGAGGAGCTAAAAATGGGCGGTCTCCTGGACCGGAAGAAGTACAAGCTCCTCTGCATGATAACCCATAAGGGCAGTCACGACAGTGGGCATTACGAATGCTTTAGACGGCAGGTCGTGCATAGAGCCCCATACTCGACGCCCACGCCCGTGCCATCCTCACCTCCCACGCCGATCCCATCAAGCCCGAAAACCGGGTCGGCCGTTAGGTTGGTACCAGTGGACACGAAGGAATCAACGAACGAAAGCCTAGCTCCTTCCCTAGAAACTCAGACTTTAGGCGTTCCCTCACCGTCGCCAGATTCATCTTCATCTTCCTCCACATCGTCAGATTCCTCCTCAAGCCCAGACGGAAATTTCACACCTCCCTCTTCAATATCTACCCGTCCAAACGGAGATTCAAGCCCCACAGGGCTGACCGATTCAGACGTTGTCGAGTCTCCTATCCCTGCTTCCTCTTCTTGCTTACCCCCCCCTGCTCCCGCATCTAGTCCTGCTCCACCATCAATCAAGGCCCCAACGGTGACAAAGAGGCTCAAGAAAAGGCACGGCAATGACAAGTGGTGGAGAATAAGTGATGAGAAGGTAAAAGAGGCGGCGACCCCGGATGTGCTCGGGATGCAGAAGGAAGTATATTTATTGTTTTACCAACGGAACTGTGAGGAATAAATAAGAGGCGCCATGGGCTATATTATTTCCTTCCCCCCCTCTTCTTCGTTTGTACCAATCCTGTTTTGTAGTGAGCATGTATGTATATAGTCACGTTGTGCCACAGGGTTCCTGAGCTTGAAGGCTTTTAAAGAGGATGGTGTTGGCAATATTGTTTGCTATTGAGTATGCGATTGAATGTAGCTATTATATTCGGATACCCTTCATCCAGCCATCCTTTACCATAGGTCTACAGATACACATTAAGTTTTAGGAAACCGCTGGTTATGCATCAAGGTCGAGTAGACTCCATCCTTTTCTCCTTTTTTACCATCCTTTCCTTTGCGATGGCTCGCATTGATGGAGCTTTGGAAAGGTCACTTATACAATCAAGTGGCAGCATAAGGCCACATCCTGAGGCATCAACATCGGTCCTTCCATCCCACCAATTTCGTTGCATGTACATGGGCTTTGCAATGGCAATAACCACAGACTTTTCAGTGCCGACTCTGAAAAGCGCAAAACGAGAAACCAGGTAGAAGGAAGCAAAAGAAACAGATCCCCAAGGCCCTGTAATAAGGAAATGGAAAGAAAAAACTACTCCTGAACTGACATCAGAACATTTACATATCAAGCAACAAGGTAATTTGCTACGGCAATCGTCAAACCGCCAGTCGATTACAAGCTAAATTGAAGGGAAAGCCGTCAGCCACAATAGATCTGGTCAAAAAAAGCTTGGTGGGTTTTTGGACTTACGTCCCGCAATTGGTAACTGCTGTCGATCGATCTATGAGGCCTTTGAGCGGGTTCTTCCAGAAATCGTCTCTGCGGTACTAGCCTCCGGCTTTGCCGCCTCATCTCGTTTCTTGGCTTCCTTCTCCGACTTCTTCGGACGACCCGGACCTCTCTTCTTTGGTGGAGAAGCAGTATCATCCCCACCATTGCTTGCCCCACTATTTCCCCCCTCGGCACCCTCAGCAAGCTTTGGTTTCTTAGCTTCCTTTCCAGCATCCTTCTCGGCTTCGGCTAATTCCTGCGCAGCGGGTTTCTCCTCGCCCTCCACACGATCCCTTTTCTCGCCTATCTCGACTTCCTTCTTCTCCCCATTTGCGTTATTCGGCTCTGCGGCCTCGGCAGCAGTTGAAGATGCAGCCGAATCATTGGTAATGTCGGCCGACCCCTTCGTGAGCTCGCTAGCTCGCTTGACGACGTCATTTCCGTCGCGCGTGGCATGAACTGCAGGATTCTTTGGGTCAGCGTTCTTGCGGACGGAGGAGGTAGAAGACCCACCTTCATCGCCCTCTTTAAGGTTCTTGTCAGCCATTGTTCGATGTGCTTTTGTGGAGGATAGCGGCGATGTGTGATATGGAGATGCGAAGGTCCTTGATATGGGTATGCTTGATCGGAAACCACTGCTGATGGGGAATTGCTTTACTAGAAACAACAGGGCTAGAGTAGGAGAGGTCGGTAATTTTTTAACAGAAAAAATAAAAATTGGGGAACGAGGTTGGAAGGGAACGGAAGCTGGAAGGGGGATGCTTTTAAATGAGTGCCTCTGTGAGTGTGAGAGGAAGGAATACGACACCAGGTAAAGACTAATAAGCAATGACGGAACCAGACACTCCAACAGCAGCCTGGGGTGTGTGAGGGAAGATGAGCGCTCATCATTGATCGCGGCTTGCTTACTTGCTTGCTTCTTGCTCGCCTGCTTGCTTGCAGCCCATCCATCCCTCCATCCCTCCCTTCATCCCTCCACCCATCCACCCCATCCACCCATCTCCCTACACCACCTCCCAGCAAAGGTTAAAAGGCAAGGTAAGGTACTGTACTGGGCTAAACAGGAATAGTCGCAAAAACGGGGGAGAAAATTATCCACTACCGGCAGTCATCATTCCACTTCTCTACGAGCACTTAACTTTCAACTTGATGGGGAAATAAAAAAAACAAATAGACGCAATCATATTGTATCAAAAGTCACCGAAATGGAAAAAATTTACCCTGTCGGCCCACATATCGTACCCACAAGCACAGCAACCAAATTATTAGAAATGTGAGTGGGTGGGTTGGTTGTGGTTGGTGGGTGAGGTAAGGCGACTACCTGACATATGGATTCCTACTTACAGTTGGATGGCTGGGTAGACTGTGGGAGGGGTATGTACGAGTAGTAGGAGATGCCAGGAGACTCTTTTTTGGAATAGGAAAGGGCAAAAAATAAGAAAATAAGCAGAGGGGAAAAGAAAAAAGCATGGCTTTTCTTTCTTTCTTTCTTTTTCTTCTCACATCGACTCAATTGCTTCGCAGAGCAAGAAATGAATAAATAAATAAAGAACGACACCAAAATGAGTGGAGAAGGCTTCGCTCATACATACAAGATATAATATTATAATATTGTATGCAGCAAGTAAAACAACTTCCAACCGGGAAGCTGGCATACGGGCGGGTTACATTACTATAGCCTATCGTACTTCTCTCCTCTCTTTCTCTCTTTCCATACCCTTCCGAAGTGTCAAAACCCCTCAGGATAATACTAAATGCGAACATGGACCCGATGCGTTACCAGTAACATACAAAAAAGTATTTCCCACATACCGTATGGAGGGTATCCCAACCAGGCAAGCTCTCCAAAAAAGGAAAGAAGAAGAAGAAGGGGAAAAAGAGAGAAGAAAAAGAAAGGAAAAAAGAAAGTGAAGAAAGAATCCCCCTACAGCGGTACCGGTAGGCTCAGGTATGGTTGCCGGCACCTTTGAACCTACATACCGTACGGTATACCCTCAATCACCGGTGGATATTTTAACTCGCAACGAACTATTGAACAATACCTACAAATAGAACCCATTAAACCCCCCCCCCCTTCTGTAAAGTATTCCCAATTGGCCGCTGGAACGCACCTGCAGAGTGGCTTTCTCTTTGGTCTTCTAGTTGGGGATGTCGTGGCCCTCGAGGTTTGCGCTGGTATGGAGAGGAGGAAAAGTGAGGTTTGTAAGGTACTTGGTGAGTAATTAGTAAAGAGACTTCCTGATTAGGTATAGTTCACGATCATCTTACCATAGAAACTATTTGGTTTGATGAGAGACCTAAGGCTAGTCCTAAGGTACCGACACTATCGGTAAAGCTAGGACTTGTGGCAGAGACAGAGATGGAAAGCCTCATGATGCTCTATGATACTATACGAGTATGATACAAGACCGGCGGATCCAGTATTATGATAACCCCACCTTGGCTTTGGCTGGTAGGCTCGGGCATCAAGCTCCACGACACACACCCGCTGATTGGTTGTCCGCACGTCCCCATTAAGCCAACATACATCTCCCATAAGATAATTAGATATGGTACAGTATCATACCCGTTAAATTAACCCTCAGGTTTGGGCTGGAATGTAATAAAGCTGAATATAATAAAGCTCCGTATGATAATATGGTAACGCTCTCGTGGGCTATCATATCCATAGATCCATCACCAAAAAGCACTCCTTAGAAATCCAGCCGCAGCCGCAGCTATCCTGTCGTATCATCGTATTATCATAACCCAGCCCACAGTACAATGTCCAAACCTACTCTCTCATCGCCTATGAAAGGTGATTAAGTTTCACAATACCCCGAATTTGTTTCCAAACCAAAGGGAGTAAAACTTATGCCATTCCATAAACTGTTATCTCCTAGTCGCTTAAGCTATCGTAGTCAACCTTTCTTCGTCCATCCGCCTATCCCAAAATCCTGATCCCGACCCCCCAACCCCCCCACCGACACAACCCTTTTTTTGTCGTGTTGCAGCTGACAGCGCGGTTGGTGGGTACGTTAGCAGGCAACCCTAGATTTACCAAACCGATTGCACATTTGCCGAGGGCTGGTACCTACTATACCCTTACCCGACCCATGATCGATCCGGCGTCCGTCCGCGCGCGCGTATCGCATGTGTGTTTGAAGATTCGGAAACGGAGGGATTGATTTAGCATTTCTTTTTCTCTCGCCCCAGCAGCCGCCCGAGTATAGCACTATGGCCATTGCGACTAGGAGTTGCAATGGATGTCGGGGTATGGTAGGGCTGAGGTTTGAGGGTATGTATGATGGGATACAAGTTTTTGTGGAGCGGGAGAGGGATAAATTGCGGTATGCGGTGAGGGTGGGGGGCATGGGAGTGGCACCAAGCCAGGGCCTGGACTTTGTGCCTCGCAGCCCGAAGCGTGGGGTTAGAGCGCGGGGTAGGTTAAGTGGAAGGAGGAAAGAATCATTATGCTCCTGTGCTTCTTTAAGGGCGAATGATCAAGGCACAGGATCTCTATAGTATCACACCGTATGAACACCATAGGTCCACAGGCCGCTGGAATCCTGGTGAAAAGGGAAACAGGGTTTGTTGCTGAGTAAAGTTTCCATAATAATATTATTATGATATTGTGGATTTTATAAACCCTAACCCTCTTTCTCAGCGGATGAGTATTCTGCGGTGTGGAGGATGCGTACTTCGTCACTACTAGACCTAATAAAAGGCCTTTCATTCCTCACGTCCGTTTTTGTTGAATAGAAGAAGCCTTTTGTTCGTCAAGTTTCTTGCTGTAGGGTAACAACCACCCGCCCAGGAAGTTCTGTCTCACTGGGGGAGTTACCTGATGCTTCCGGCCGGGGTCGCGGAAAGCCAAATACTGGTACTGGGGATGTATTAAAAGAGAGAAAAAGCCAACTTATGTTTGCTGTAGTATGAATCTTTCTGACCTAGCTTCTCGAGCTCCCGTATCCGCGCGATTAAATTCTATTTGGAAGAACCGCTTTTGCTAATTTTTCTCTAGAAATAAATATATGTCCTCAAGGGAGATGATAATCTTCCGGGAAAGAAGATTTCACACTCTCACTTGCTCTCCCTCCGGGTATCTCATATCATTGAGGGGGAAAAAAAATGCGTTTTAGAACTGTTGAGGAGTAGTAACTGTGAGTTCGGGGATTTCGATGCAGGATACGTGTTCGGTGTTCGGTGTTCGGTGTTCTATCTTGCCAACTCGCACAGCAAAAAACACATCATTGGAGAAAAAGAAAAGGTTGGAGGTACTGCAGGACGGTCCGGGGGGTAGGAAACACCGCTTCTGTAGAGCTGATGTGATACTCGGGAAATTTGAAGAAATTTTTTGAACCCTCTTTGAGGTTTAAGGTTCTAGTGGACAGTCCCTTTTCCATACGGGAATAATGACGATATCACCACCAGGAGGTTAAGCAAATCTCCAGGATGGGGTAACACTACCGGTATGTAACTGGTGTCCTTAAAATAGTGGGGAGCCTGGAAGAAAGCAGAAAGAGCCTCGTTGGCCCCGTGCCCTAATTCAAAACTCCGTGCGCAGTGCACGGAAGAAAAAAAATCCTTGCTGCTGGCATCTGGTAGGTCAAATCTTTGGACCCATTTTTCCCGCCGTAGTTTGGGCTCCCGGAGGAGTGCCATCATATAGGAGGGGAACAAGTCGAGCTCGCAAGAAAAAAGGGTAATTCGATGGGATAAGATGTTGGAGGAGAACAAGCAAATTGATCCCGTGACTATAATACTAGTACACAATTCGGGGAACAAAGAGCTGCGGTAGTCAACATCAGGAACTTGACTTGTCGTACTCGACTATAAACAAGGGAACGGCGGATGCATAGACTACATCACCATCTGGAGTATTTCCTTGCCCCTCTGTAAGGAGGAAGTGGGCAGATTATTCAAAATTCGGCGAAGAAGTGGCGATTTGCCTTCACAGCTGAGAACGGCGCAGGGAAAGATGATATAACGAACTGAGGGTTACGTAACACAAGAGAAGGAGTCCGGAGGTGCAGACTACCGTAGCCACAGCAGTGCAACTCGAGCCAGAGGTAGCCCTTCTCATTTCGCCCAAATGAAACGAAAACCCACCTTGCCTTCCCAGTCCCCCTCGGCCAAATTTACACCCTAAAAAATCGAGCCAACCCCGTCGCCAGATCTGAAGAAACCCAAACCACGCCTGCCCTCCCTCCGAACTTCCTCCCCCCCCCCTTCCCTCTCCGCTTCCGTCCCCCATATTTTCCTTTCCTGTGTTGCAGTTACTTTTTTGTTCTCCACGGGTCTTCTTACCTTGCCTCACACGCACACACACGCACACACATCAAACCAAGCCCTTCCCGGGTTCGTTTCTCGCTTGGTCCATTACTCCCCAATTTTCTCCAACCACCGTTCTTGAAAATAAAATTTCTGGGGCTTGTTGGGATCTTCGTTATCCTCTCTCCATCTTTCAATCTCCATATTCCCTTTCCTCTCAATTTCAAATCCCATATATGTCTGAAGTGCAAACACGTCCTCCCGCCCTTCGGGGCAGAGGCGGTCGCGGTGGCCGCCGTGGTGGATCCTTTGTGCCCCGCGGTTCACGCTCGAGTGGAGGCAGTAATGCTCCTTATGATACTTTCGATGATCAGGGCGAAATCGGTCAGCTGAAAAGACAGTATGCTAGCGAGTTGTCGCAGTTGCAAGAGATGTTTCCTGCTTGGACCCCCGATGATATTGTCACTGCTCTTAACGAAAATGGGGGTGACGTTCAGCTCACCGCAGCAAAGATTAGTGAAGGTCTGTGCCCCTCCCCGCGTTAGATTTTCATTCATGTCCCTTGGGAAAGCTGCCCTCTTGTATCAATCCTTTTTTTGCCCGCTGTGTTTGTGTTACGATGTAAAATTTAAGCTAAACTGGCTCGTACTTTATCTAGGTACGACTGCTCAGTGGGGTAAAGTCGAGAAGAAGTCAAAGGATCGCTCCCGGTCCAAGGTCAAAGAGCCATCTTCCGTCGGAGCCAACATTGACTCGTACCCGTCCAGTTCTCGTACTCGCGGAAGCAGAGCCCCCCATGAAGGCGGACGCGGCGGTCATGGAAGCCGTGGTGGATCTGAATTTCGTGCAGGCCGTGGAGGTCGTGGTCGTGGAGCCAATGGTAGGTCACGTCAATCCAGCGATCGCGCAGAAGGAGCTCAAGCCCCAGCTGGAGCTTGTGGTGGTTATGTAAATGCTAAAGCAACGAACCCAGATGACAAGAAAACCGCCGATTCCGCTTTTTCTGCCTGGACAGAAGAAACGAATAAGGAAACTGAAGCCAACGGAGCCTTTGAAAACTCTTTTGCCCCCGATATTCATTCAGAAGCTTCTAAGTCGACTCCCGATCAAGCGCCACTGTCGGTACCTAAACCTGCAGTAACATCATGGGCCAGCAAACTATTCAGTAAACCAGCGCCTCCACCACCGGCTCCGGTACAGAAAATTCCCTCTCCTCCCAAGCAACCCCCCGTTCAACCTGAGCCTGTTCCACAGCCAGTGCCAGAGCCAGAGCCTCAAGAGCCTGAGCCCGTTGAAGAGAGTTTACCACCCCCCAAGGAACCATCGCCAGAGGTACAGCCTGCACCAGCGACACCGGAACCAGTTGAGCCCACCCCCGAGCCTGTCGAGCCTGAGCCCATCCCCGACCCAGAAGAGGAGGCTGTTCCCGAAGTCCCAGAAGTCAAGCTATCGCCAGCCCAGCCTCTAACAGAGGTAAATCTCGGGAAGATCGACGATGCCACACTACCCCCGCTTGCTATGACACAAGCGAGCACAATTGCATCATCTACTGCTGCGCCTGCAGCTGCCGCCAGTATATCTGCACCACCTCCACAGCCCACTGTTACAACACCTCAGCCTGCTCCAAGTCGACCAGTACACAGTGGGGTAGTGATGCCTAAAGGAACACCAGGCCGTGGCTCGAGCTACAATAGGAGAGTGCTTGACCAGCAAGAGGGCGTTGTTATGCCTGGTAACCACGGTGCCGTTGAGCATACTACTCTTCAATTTGGGAGTATGGGATTGAACGGTGATATCGAGGATGAGGAAGAGGTAGAGCAGGCTGAGACAGTATCGCAACCTCCGCAGCCATCTCCCATTGCCCAACCGGTGACATCGCTTCCTCCAACTGGACCTTCCCAACTTCCAGTTTCACAGCCACCTGCCGCTGAAGCTTTGCCTACCCCTAGACAAGCACCCGGCTTGCCCCTTCACCCCCAGACTGTACCACAACAGCCAAGCTCGCAGCCCCCGGCCGCCCCCCAAAGCATGGCCCAGCAGCAGCATCAACTGAATTCCCAATTACCCGGTCACTACAATCGATACCCAATTCCTGAAACTCAAACTCAAACAAAGTCATTCGATGCTTTTGCACACTCAGCTCAACAACAATCGATCCCCCCCCATCAACCTCAGGCTCAGACTCAACCTCAGGCCCAGCCTCAGGCATATGGAAACTATGCTCCTTCACCCTTACAACCTCAGCAGCAGCCCTCTCATATTGGCATTGGCGTTTCAGCAGCCCCCGACCAACAACCACAGTACAACTATTACAATGAACGGTCACAACCTCCTGGGTTTGGAGCTCCTTATACCTCCAATTACATGCAACAGGCTCAATCTCAGCAAGACGCTGGCACTAACCAACAGCGCGCCTCAAGTGGATTAGGTGGTGCTACAGGAGAGGGCCTTGGCCAAGTTCCCACTTCGGCTGGTACAACCAGCCAGGTACAGCAGCAGCAGACCTCGCGATATCCAGGGCAAACGGGGGAACAAGGTAGTGGCCATGCTACCCCGAGCCCAGCCATCCCTACCGTTCAACAGACCTCACAGCCCCATCAGCCTGTTGGGCAACATCCCACACAGGCATTCCAATACGGGTACCAGCAACATCCCTACTACAGCCAATTTGTGCCCCAGGTATGGCTCCCAAGCCCTTGTCCTTAGTGTAGTAGCAGTGGTAGCTAACATAAGAATTTAGAGCTATTATAACCAACCGTTCAAGAATCACCAGGGCATGTATGGTTATCCCCCTACCTACATCTCCCCTCAGTATTCAGATCATACTCCGACGCCGGCGGCCCTTAGTGGATTTGGAGCGCCTTCTGCGCAGGGCCGTGACAACGTTGCTGGTCTTGGCGATTACAGCCGGATGAATACTGCCACTGCTCAACAGCAACAGCAACAGGCGTTGCCTCAACATACTTCTGCTGGTGGCTACGGAAGCGGTATTCCAAACTTCTTGAGCGGACGTGGGCTTCCTCAGGAACAGCAGCAATTAGGGGCAGGAGTTGGCCAACAACAAGCTGGTCAACAGGGCCAAACTGATGAATCACTGAAATTTGGCGAAAATAAGCCACCAACCGGACCTTCCGGAACACCCTCAATCCCCGGACAGCCTGGAAGACCTGGATCTGCTACAAGCAACCTGGGTCCTCAACACGGTGGGCAAACTCCCGCCAGCATGTACGGTTCTCACTTGAATCATGGACTTCATGGACATCAGCCCCAGAGCCAGTATGGTGTTGGTCAAGGCCAGAGCGGTACTAACCAATATTCCATGTATAGCGGTAGCTATCCTCAATATGGGCAGGCGAGTGGTAGACACGCTGGAGGTGGCTGGGGTGCTTATGGACATTAAGCGGTGCATACGGCATTGCGTTTAGGGAAATGTGAAATATTAAAGATGCATATCGGGGGGAATTTTTTGCTTAACATTCGTTTTCCTTGCTCTATTTCGATGTGTTATCATGGTCTCTGCAATGCCATATCTTCCCCTCCCCTCGGTCTACTTTGGTTCGATGGCATACCATAATTTGCCATCATTCTTGTTGATTTTTTTCCTTCTTCTAGCAACTATTTTTACCTTTTTTTCACCCTCCCCTCCGAATTTCTTTTCCCCGTTCTGTACGGATGGTATTTTCTGGATTTTTTTTGTTCAAGTCACTTTATAGGTTTTCTTGAGTTGGCAAATTTACGCTGGGTGGGTTTGGTTCTTCCGGTTTTTTGCTTAGTGCTTAAAAAGAAAAATGGGCTGCTATTTTTATTTTTATTTTTTCCTTTGATTGACACTTTATTATCATCGTCACTGGGAAAAAGGTCAACAAAAAGAAAAAAAGGTGTTAGGGAACTGGGGGCAAAGGGGTAAGGGAGAGGGCATTTGGGCTAATGATCTTTTTTTTACTCCTGAAAAAAATTAGCAAATAGTCTTTCCTCATAATGCTTCGTTTTTTCTTCTTCGAATGTATCCTTAGGGCTCACATCTTTTCTGTAGGGGTTTTGTCTTTTTTCTTTCTTCCGTTCTTGGGGGTTTTATTTCTTTTTCTTATACCGGTATAGTGGGTGTATTTCTCCTGGCCAATTTCTGCTTTACGGCGAAGGTTCGGGGTGGCGGAGCGGGTACTTTCTGTCAATCAAATCTAGGGAATGGAAATGGAAATGAAATGAATTGGACAGAGGGAGGTGAAGCTGAGAAAATGAGAAGTTCGAGAAATGAAAAAGGGGGGAAAGGATGAAAGGCGAAAGAGACGGAGGAGCTGCTATCTGCCGCACCGGCATACGATACTCCCCTGGATCCCTTACCCCCCTAACCGCGCTATGTTTGGTTGGTTGTTGGTTTGCTTGCTTGCTTTGGCCACAGCAGTCACTCCCGGTACGAATACAGCTCTCGAACGTAGTCAATCAATCAATACTCAATAGGCCCCCACTGAGATGCCCTTCTTTCATAGTGCATGAGTTAGCGCTCTAGCTTCCGTAAAATATCGTAGATCTGGGTAAAATGGCGGCGGAAGATCGATCGATCGACTTGACCGCCCAGCTAGCAGAAACATGAACTTGATAAAATACATCCCGCGTTTGTGACATCGAATGTCACTCGGAGTATTCATCGCGGAGACGGGGCCTCAAAATAGTGAGTGGGGAGCGTACACTTGATGGCAGTTTTCCAATACAATATTTACCATTTACCGAGTGATATATCATGTTTTATTTCAGCCTGTAGCCCTATCCCCCATCCCCCCCACACCGATCTAATTACTATGTCGCGCGGTACGGTGATAAGGCCAGACACGGATGCATATTCTCCCGAGCATCTGCGCTGCTGGGCCATACGGATGGCGCGTGATCTAACTCATGCGTGTATGGTGTATGCACGATTTTGATAAGGTATTGATTGTTGGCCCCCGTCCTACTCGCCGGACTCGTGTACCACGATGGTGGTAGTGGATTTGTCACTGGCGTGCGTGCTTAGGTGTTGATTGTCCCTCCTCATGGCGAGTACCGGTATATGTTAAGTCGGCAATGCGGTATCGCGGTGGGCCATAAACGCCGTTCGGGCATTCGCAGTTGATTAGTATTCTGCAAACCAGAGATAGTGTGCGATACATGCTTAAATAAAGCCACTGGCTAACTGGCTGGCCGGCTGACTGAAGAGAAAGAAGTGAGAGGGTGAATTAACCAAGCGAGTAGGTAGGTACAGTAGGTAAGTAAGTAAGTAGGTAGGTAGGTAGGTACTAGCTATATATAATAGTGTCTGCTTTTGATGTGCTGCTGGTGCCGCCATGGCACAGTAATCCTCTCCCGCCCGGATTAAAGGCGGCCCCTGTGCGAGCGAAGGGATTTCGCGTGTCCAAGCTTTGGCCGGTAGGCGGCGGTAGGCGTGTAGTACTGTGCAGTGCCTTCCCGGGCCTGGAGCACAATGTGAATTGGATATATTAGCCGATGGAGGCTTCGCTCAGCTGCGGGAGGCGTGCGGTTCCCCCGCACCACACTGCACTATGCTATACAGTATGGGTTGGACTTTACCAACTCGCTGCACTGTACAGAACTTGCGCTGTGCTACGCAGATGAGGGCCGTGGAATATTTTCACTAGTGCTCGAGGGCGTAGCATAGTATGTACCCGCCAAAGACCGGAACCCACACAATTCAGCACCATACGTATAAAACCGGTACTCTTTCCGTGAGACCACCGCACGTACTCGAGTGCGCTTGTAGCCCTCAAGTCATGTTTATAAATACGCCACGAGTACAGTACTGATGATCATTCCCTTTTGGCGTGGCGATATGTGGGTATGCATCCGCTTGGGGGAGGATTTAATGCCCCCCCCCCCGGGATGGATGGATCCTCCCGATGAATGGAGGGCTGTGCTGTGGGTGTGCTGTGCTGTACTGTGCGCGCTGTGCTGTTCGACCGATGCTCATTCATTGTAATATTGCTGTATTTAGAAGAATAGGCATTTTATTTCTATTTCTATCGAGCTGTTTCGCTTTTTGCGGGAGTGGGGTGGAGATATTGTAGTTGATTAGGCGGAGGGTTTGAGTGTTGGGCATTTGGTGTGATGGATAGATAAAATGGTTTTAAATTTTTTTCCCCGGCAGGTATGATAGCTTGCATCGGTGGGAAAGCTTTTTTATTTATTTTAATTACCAATAGGCGGTCTGAGGTGAGATTTGGAAGTGTTGGAATTATCGTTAAGGATTAGGACTTGCATAGTGCAAATAATATTTGTAGCGATTGCTTGAATGGTCGTGGCGATATGATTTGAGAGCCTTAGTCTATGTTGAGCTGAAAAGTGTTAGCCGTATACTAGTGATATGTCCCTGTGCAAGATCTTTCAAGCAGGAAGGCAGTTAGTAGATCAGCCGTCTCTTTTTGGGCGGAAGTGCGGAAGTAGAAAAAGGAAAAAAGAGGGAAAAGAGTTTTGATGTGATAACGGTTTCTCGACACTTGCTTTTTTATTATAACTCGAGTATTATTTTATCTTCCGCTCTCACCCCAGGATTTGCTTCCTTCCTTCCCTAATAAGGGGGCGCGAAGGTGAAGGCGAAGGGTTGGGAGCTCACTCGTTCTGATATTTGGTTAGACTACCGTACCATATCCCGCTTTTTTCCCATCTTCACTTCTTTCCAAAAATAGTGGGGCCAGGGTTGAGAAGAATTCGGCCTGGGAAAAATCTTTGGTGAAGACGCGGCGAAAGGTGCCAAGGCAACTGACCTTTTCCCTAAATCGAAATAAAATCGGGTTGCAGCGTCATCCGCAGCTCTTGGAACCTTTCCTGGGACCTCGGCGGAGGAATTGCCTGGGCTTGTTCCTGCTTGACTGCTGCTGTCTCAGGGATAAAAGGGTTTCTTTTTATTTTCTTATATTTTTTCCCTTTTACTTCCCTTTCTCTTTACAAAACCTTATTCCTGTTCCTTCCTTGTATCACACGAGTAAAAGAGACAAAGGGTCCTAATATACGATTGTCGGTTTGTGAACCCGGTTTCCGGTTTGCTCTACTGTCTTTCTTTCATTCGTTCGTTCTCACCGTCGTTACTGTCGAAAAGCTCTTTCTCTGTCCACCTACTTCCTGAGCCCGTGAAAACCGTTTCTCATCTTTGCAGAACGGAACAGATCTGGGGGCGTCACACGACTTACGCAACGTTGCATCTACATTAAGCAAGGAGGAGAGGGAGAGAGAGAGGGAGAGAGGGAGAGAGGAGGAAGGGAATTGATTGGGACGACGCCTTTCTACCTTCATTGTCTAGGAGAATAATATTATTCGTCGTCGTTCGCTTTTCCCGAGGGTAACATAACGCCACCATACAAAGGAGAAACAGAAAGGGGGACCTTGCCTTCTTACACTCGTTAACAGTCAACTTATCCTGTTTACCAGAGATCAGAAAAAATCCCCGGCTTTTCCCTTCGAGGGTCTATCGCTCGTTTTTACTTTACGAAACAATATCCCTAGTCTTACGACTTCGATTAGGGGCCCTTGTCGAATTACTAAGCTATGGACTCCTGCCTCCTTGATAGTCTGGAGCATCTGGTAAAGCGACAGAACGACCGCGATGATACACTCAAGAAGTTCTTGGACCTTGTCCAGTCACCCTTTAGGCAGTCCTTTACAACTGATGCTTTCCTAGCATCTTTAGGTACTTCTCTAGGGATCTCTACGGCTATTCTATTGGGCTGGTGTTTGATTCGGCCCTACAATACCGCGGTATATGCTCCGAAGCTACGACACGCAGACGACAAACACGCCCCTCCACAGATTTCGAAGGGATGGTTTTCCTGGTTTCATCCACTCGTTAAGTGCCATGAAGCGGATTTGGTGGACAAGATAGGGCTTGACGCCATTGTTTTTCTACGGTTCTTGAGGATGTGCCGGTCAATATTCTTTTGCTTGGGGCTTATCGGGTGCTTGGTCATGATTCCGGTGAACGTTAGTTGCAACCTCAAAAATAGTTGGTCTGGGCAAAATGCTAGTTCGACCCGGTGGTTCATTCTCATGAGTCCATATTATGCGTGGGGGGAGTGCATGTGGGCCCATGTTTGTGTTGCTTGGCTCTTTGATTTTATCATCATGTACTTTTTGTGGAGGAATTATAAGGGCATCCTAAAACTCCGGCAGAATTACTTTGAGAGTGATGAGTACCAAGCTTCCACACATTCCAAGACATTGATGGTAGCGTTGCTGGATCTCCTTCCGTCACGTGACTTGTTTCAGAGGGCTAATTGGTTCTAGGTCACCGATATCCCCAAATCGTATCGCTCTGACGGCGGTATTGACAAGATAGTTGGCGGATTAAGCATTCCTGATGATGGAGAGGGAAGGTCACTGATTGGCAGAAATGTCAAGGACCTCCCAGAGCTTATTGAAGAGCACGCAACTGCTGTTAGGCGGCTTGAAAGTTACCTAGCAAAATACCTGAAGGACCCCGATAACCTTCCTGCCATACGGCCTTTGTGCAAGCCCTCGAAAAAAGACAAATCCATGCGCCGGGACACCAAGGTTGACGCTATCGAGTATTATGGTGGCCGTATCATGGGGTTGGAGGATAAGATCAAGAGTGTCCGGGAAACCATTGATAGTCGAGACGCTCTACAGTACGGTTTTGTGTCCTACCCGAGCATTTCTCGTGCACACGTTGCTGCGAAGGCGGCTAGAGGGAAGCACCCTAAGGGAACTTCAATCATGCTTGCCCCAAGATCAAACGATATCATTTGGAATAATCTGACGTAAGTATTTTCCAAAGGGCTGCGATTCGGAACTATACTGACCTGAAATAGTCGCACAAAATCAAAGAGACGTTGGAATGGTTTAGTGGGAGATGTGCTATTCATTGGATTGTCTGTCCTTTATGTGGTTCCTAACGCGCTGATCGCCGTTTTCCTGTCGAATTTACATAACATTTCAGCGCTGTTTCCCAAGTTTGAGGGCCTTCTGATACGGAACAGCCGGTTCTTTGCTGTTGTGTATGCCACCTATTCTCCCTTCATAATGCGGATGTGAGCTGACGGGTTGAGGACTGCAGGCAGGGCTTTGCTGCTCCAACAATCACTTCAATCGTCTACCTTCTTCTGCCTATTATTATGAGACGCGTATCTCAATGGCAAGGGTGAGTAGGGTTTATTCTTGAGCCATGGAGTGTAACCTGACTGGTTTCCAGTGACATTACGAAATCGTCCCGGGAGCGTCACGTCACCCACAAGTTGTATATTTTCTTTGTGTTAAACAACTTGGTCGTCTTTGCATTGTTCGGGGTAAGCGTCTTCTCGCGCGGATCTTGTGGAGTGGCAGGGCTAACCAAGTATGCCAGACAATGTGGACTACTATTCAAGGTTTGATTGAGACATCACAGACAAAACAGGTTACATGGGATACCATCCAAAATCTTGGTCTCGCTACTAGAATTGCTCTTGCGATTTTTGAAGTTTCTACCTTCTGGATCACGTACTTGCTTCAGAGGAATCTAGGGGCCTTGCTCGACCTGGTCCAGATAGTCAGTCTGATTGGGAAAAGCTTCCAGAGACATTTTATGTCACCTACGCCTAGGGAAAAAATCGAATGGACTGCTCCACCACCGTTCGACTACGCCACTTATTACAATTACGTAGGACTAGCTTTTCTATCTCCGTGGTGGGTTAACTGACATTTGCGATGTAGTTCTTGTTCTATGCGACAATTGCATTGGCTTTCTCCACCATTCAGCCACTTGTGTTGCCTGTTGCATTCTTCTACTTTTTCATCGACAGTTTCTTGAAGAAGTATCTGCTTATGTATATCTTTGTCACGAAGGTCGAGAGTGGAGGCGCATTCTGGAGGGTAATAATCGCTCTTGTTTTTATTAGGGTATGAGCATAGTACTGATGAGTTATAGTTCCTTTTCAACCGCTTTTTGTTCGCAACTGGTCTTTTCAATGTTGTTGTAGCTTTGGTTGTTTGGGTACGACACACCTACCAAGCTGCGTTGTGTGTTCTTCCACTGCTCTTGATCTTGATTGGGTTCAAGCTCTATTGCCGCAATCAATTTGATGGCAAGATTCGATATCACACTAAGGGCTCAGACAGGGAGACCCTTTACGGCGTTGGAAAGGGGATTCAGAAAGATCATTTCAATAAACGATACGGCCATCCAGCCTTGAATCGCCGCCTAATTACTCCTATGGTTGATGCTAAAGCTCGGCACGTGTTAGCACAAATATACTCTGGCAGGATAAACTCTGAGCCCTCTCAAGGTGCTGGCGGCATCAGCCTGGATAACATGCAACGGGGAGAGACTGGTAGGAGGCAGGATCCCTTTGGTGGTCGGTTTGAAATGGTTGAGGAAGCGGATATGGACTTTGAGCACTTTAAGCATAGGGCTGAGTTTGCGGAGGATCACGGAGGATCAATATATGGGGTGGGGTCAGACAGTCTTAGCGAACGTGGATACATGACACCTCGTGGGCTTGGTTCTCCGGCTTCGTCTAGGCCGGGCTCATCGTCTGGGCCACGGCGGGGCCCAAGTCCTCTTCCACTAGGAGGTGGTTACCGTGGAACAGACTACGCTCCTGTCCCGTCCGCCCAACACGGCCCGCCATCGCCAGGTTTCCGGCATGGCCACCGTCCCGAGAGCCCATATATGAGTGACAGAGGCTTCGCAAGCTCAGAGCCAATAACGAACTATGGCCACCACGATACTAGAAGCGAAACCGAGTCGGTTAGGCACTTGCTCAGTGACCAGCAGCACTACGAACAAGGCCATAGTTCGCATGGCGTAAATAGGCCAGGTTCGTCGCACCTTGGCTCTGACCTAGGGCACCCGGAACAATACCAACAGCCACATTACGACAATTACGACGAATACAGGAGGCATAGATAAAGGTAAAAAGGAAACTGCTTGGGTTGGGGTTTTGGGCAAATTAGACACCGGACACTTTCATGACTTTCCTATTTCTTATTCCTTGTAAAATTTCCTTGTTCGATTACCTGGATGCTTGGTGACCGTTTATAGCAGAGCGGTTGGAGGAGGGATGTGGGGTTAATGTGAATTGTATGGTCCCTAGCTGGTTGGTTGCGGGTTTCTCTCTTTATATTTCTTGTACATTTTTACTCTTATACCATTTGTCACCCTGTTTAGTAGGTCTTGTAGGAAAGGTTGGGTGGTTGATTGGTACTGTTTACTGCTTTTTTTAGGCTGGGGGAGGCCCGGTTTGTAAATGGGTACCTTTTGCTTTCTTACTTTACGGGGGTCGGGTTTGGGATACCGGGTCTAGAATGTTGAATTATATTCATTATCGGGGGATTGAGCATTGGCGTGTGTCCTTGGGTGGAACAGTGCATAAACTGAGCGGGCGTTTTGGAGATGATGCCATCGTTAGAAGTTGGGCTGCCTACAAGTAAACCTGCATCACTACGACAATAATTGGACTAACCCACCTTAAAGGGACTTGAGAACGCACACAGAAAGAACTCGTTGCCAATTGTATAATAAGCAACAGAGTCTTCTCGTGTAGTGCTTAAACCGTTTGACCACTTTCGTTTCCGGAGCAAGGAGGTTTTACCCTATTGGGCCTGAGCACTACTACCGGCAGAACGAGCACCAGGATATAATACTCATTACTATGATAATAGTGGTGTTTTTTCTTCTTTCCCTCCCTTTCTCGCTCCCTCCCTGAGGGCTTGACCCCAAGCAACCCATACCTGTGTTTAAAGCCTCGATATTCATATTCCTCATCTTCATCGTCGCCACCATTATCATCTACCTGCTATACTACCGGCGATTGCTGAATGTGTGAATATATGGTGTGACGGGTGGGTGTACAAAGCTGTCCCCAGCAAGAGTCGAACTCGCGACCTTCCGATGGCCCAACTCTTAGAGTGAATCGTACGTGCTGGTAGTCTAGTTTTTTCCTTTCTTTTTTTTTCCTTTCTTTTTTTTTCTTTTTTCTTTACTGAAAGTATGAGACCGACGGTTTAACCAACTGAGCCTTGAAGACGGATGGTGTACTGTATTATGTAGCAGTTCTTGAGGAGGAGGGCCCCCGAGAGGATGCTATAATTTAGTTACCGTATGGCACCGGGGGCATTCAGAATCAAAAACCAGAGACCAACACGAGAATTAATCACCGGTATTCTTCAAAAAGTTTTCAACCACAACCACACCTTCGGAAAGATATTATAAGAGTGTTCTTGACAAAGGCACTCTCTCCCCTCCACCTCTTCCTGTTCTCTTCAATTTTTTCTTTTCAATCGGAGTGATACCGTATCACCGGTACCGTATCAAGTGGAGGTCATTTTCGAGGTCAAGTTAGTTTTGCCAAGCCACCCGATTTTTATGTGTGTTATGTAAGCAGGATGAATGAATCACCCATGAATATTTTTTTTGGTCTCGAATGAAGTATGATACCTGGTAGTACCATACCGACTGGACCAGCCGGTGCAGTATAATACCGGTGGTATCGGCGCTCCTCGCGAGGCAGACTTGAAGGAGGTTGGACGGGCCAGTTTTGGGGGGAAGGGGGGGGGGTGTCTCATTGGTTGTGCTTGTGTGATGGTCTACCGGTGTATCCTTCGTCCGCGAGAGAGGGAGGGAGAGAGGGAGGGAGGGCGGGAGCCGGCCGGAGGGCAAAAAATAGTATTTGGGAATCTTTGTTGCTGGTATTGTAATAATATCATAGTATGTGGTTTTTTTTGACTGAAAATTCTTGGTGTTTGGTTTTCGGCTTGGTTGGGAAGACGGTATCATACGGTAGGGTAGTAGGGTAGGATGGAGAATTGCTTTGTTGCTATCGTACTGTACTCTGGCGCAAATTAAAGATCCGGAAGAAGTGACAAACAAAATGTATGGTTGCAACATAGATACAGTATCGAGGTCATTCTTTCCGGATCTTTAATTTGCGCCCGAGTAGTGAAGTATCATATATATTGCGCAGGCACCATCGCCTGTAGCGAAAAATACGTTGGCATTTTAGTACCGGCAGTTAGTCTATTGGGGCTTACTGAAGTGTTAACGTACCGGTATTTTTTGCCACGGGCTGCATTATCCTTCCTATGCCGGTCGATATGGAATGGTTTTTTTGTTGTTGATTGGGGAAGAGGTTGGGGTTAAAGTCCGGACCATATGATAATTGCCCGAAGTTTGTAAAAACGGCCGCTTATTGCATGTGGGCAAAATCTTGAGGCTCCGAGAATTTTTTTGCCCACATGCAATAGCGGTCGTTTTCACAAGCATCAGGCAATTGCGAGTAGACTGGACTACTGTAATCGACTGCCGTAATAGTTACAAGTAAGTATAATACGAGCAATTATCTGAGAGGATGTTGATAATGCATTCGCTCCCTCTTGCGGGACCAACGGCGCTCCACGATCTAAGAAATGTTGCTGGCACTAGATGTGAGTTGGAATAATGAACGACTTTTTGGTCAGTATAATTTCTTAGATAGGGCGTTTCCCACTGTGAGTACATACCGGTATCATAATACAAGTACCATAGCTTAAGTACGTTACCAGAAGTAGAGATAACGCAATACGGGGTATGATACCCACCTATAATCATCTCTTCATCCAAAATTCCTCTACAATCGGTTTTCGCTTTTTTTTATAATTCTTTTTTTGGAAGGAAAGCCGAAACCAAAACCAAAACCAAAACCTCCACAATGCTTTGGCTCCACGGGGGGCAGAAAGTCCTCACAAGTACTAGATTTACACTCCTACTGCACCTCGTATCCTGTGCTTGCGTGTTATGTGCAACGTACGACATCCTATGATATTCGTCTTGGGCACAGCCATGCACCACAACGCAACACTCCGATACTGTATAGCGCTATGGAAGAGTCTGCCTTGGTAGGTTCAAGCTTGATACGGTAGTGAATCTCCGTCGTATTGCAAGAGGATGTGCTGCTTCGTGAAATGGGGGAGTGATGATTAGGTTGTGAGGCGGTGGACTAACGTAAGGTAAGCTGGGGCAAGGCAGAGCATGGTACGAGGCAGCCGGTGGGTTTGGACGGAGGGGGGAAACGAAGAGATATTTAATGCTCGGGACTTCGCTACTTTGGAGCAATTAGTGTTTGCCTCTGTACCGTACGGTGCCTCCAATACTACGTTTTTGCAATTAAACCTTCATATCGGCGAAATGTGCTTCGGTTCCAGGAACGATACAGAACGCTCTTACGGCCCTCGGGCGAGACCTCACCAGCCACATCAGGATCTCACGCCCGGAAAGTATACGATCAATATTGAGCCCAAGAAGAAGAAGAAACGTAGGCACCATGGAGGGATTTTTGGAGGCGGTGGATGTGGTGGAGGTGGTGGATGTGGTGGGGGCGGGGGCGGGGGCGGGTAAGTTTTATCTATCTTTGTTTAATTGTTATTCTTGGGATTTGGGTTTGCTGACTTTGAGCGCAGATGCGGTGGAGGATGATGATAGAAGTCAAAGGAGGATGGAGAAGGGTGAGGGTCGTGGGCATTGGATTAGTGTTTTGGGGGTTACGGTCTTGGTGTCTGGATGGCGTGCTAAGTTGCTGTTCTTGTTTTGTGGTTTTCTTTGGGATATTATTTGAGCGGTATTGGTTTTGTCTGTGATTATCGTGATAGAATCGTTTGTTCTTAGTCATGGGAACACAATCACAGTTTTAGAGAAATGCTATCGAAAACGGCTCTTGTAGGATAAGTGCATTTCTTAGGATACGGTACATTGCGGGGTTTCATTAGATCAGTGAGACATTTTCTCCCATCCGTGCCAACGGTTTGGGTATCTAAGCAGCAGAGTTGATAATGTCCGCGACTAAGCCATTAGTACCATAGCCAACCACAAAGAATGAAAGAGGTAGCGGGTAACTCACAAGCAGGCTTCAAACTTGCGCCTCCAACCAAGAAGCCGTCAACGTCGGGCTGGGTAGCAAGCTCCTTAGAATTCTTGTCAGTGACACTTCCCCCATAAAGGATTCTGGTCTCCTCCGCTGCTTTATCAGAGACGGTCTCTTTTAGCCATTTACGGATGGCGGCGTGGACTTCTTGGGCTTGCTGTTTTCCCAATTATTATTTTCTATTGCCCTCATATGAACAAGCAAAGAACTCATACCTCAGTAGTAGCCACCTTTCCAGTGCCAATAGCCCAAACGGGCTCGTAGGCAATGACAATGTTGGACCAATCGTTGACCTCGCTAGCAACAGCCTTAAGTTGTCTTGTGACAACATCGATGGTAGTCCCGCCCTCACGCTCCTATAAAAATCTGTCACTATCATCCCATTTCATCTCAACCGCCCACCATTACCGTCGCGCCCACATGGGATAGCGAAGGCAGGGAAGCGGAAAAACAAACCTCAAGCGACTCTCCAATGCACAAAATCACGCTCAAACCTCCGGCAAGGGCGGCCTTGGTCTTTGAAGCGACAAACTACAAACCCCCCACATTAGCAAACCCCCACATACTCACCACTAAAAAAGAAAGAAAACTAAAATGTCGAAAACGGTGGGAAACAAGCCTTATCGCTTTCCCCAAGAAGGGCTCTACGCTCACTGTGCCCGATTATGACCCAGTTGACGCCAGCATCCTTCAACTGCTCTGCACTAATTTCACCAGTGTAGGCACCATTCCCTTTGTTGTAGACATTTTGGGCGGCGACCTGGATACCGTTGCTGGCAATCTGTTTGGCGAGGAGAAGGTAGATTGACGGGGGTGAAATTATGACCTCTGAATATTCCCGTCAGCATTTTGTTTGCCCAGGGAGGGAAGGAGATTCTTTGTAAAAGAAAGGAATTGTTAACGAACCAACATTGGGATTCAGAGAAGCCTGATTGAGTCCCTCGATGATGCTTTTGATCTGAGTGATTGTGCCGTTGGACTTGAAGTTTCCTCCTACAAAAAATTTGCGTGCCTTACCGGTGTAATCGGGTTCAGTTAGCATAAGCCAGCGAAGGCTTCAAGTTTGAATCAATCCAGGGGGTAGGGGGGGCATACCATTTTTGTTGAATTTCTAGAATGTAAATTAAAGCCCGAGGGTTGTTTTGGTTGATGGCAAAGATGGTTGTTTTAAGTTGTGGCTATGGGAAAGATGATGAACTCTAATGTTTATTCGTGTCAGTAGCCTAGTCGGTGGGGTGAGAGCGGGGGAGGGGCGGAAGCCCTTGAAAATTGGCGGCCCGAGGAAATTCCACGAAAATTAAATTTGGTAACCTAATGTACCGTAAATCTGTCACCGGCTGCCGGATGAAATTGTTATGACAAGCTGAAGAAATGATACTATAAAACAACTTATATTATGCCGTCATCCCAGCATCCCGGGATTTTCCTACTCTATCTATCCGTAGTTTGCCCACTTAGTTGTAAAGAAAGTAAGGAACTTGGAGACAACTGAAATGCAGAAGGAATTCCAATAGAGGTATAATTAAGGTCTCCCCGCTGCATTTTATTTCCACCTCGGCAAGTCATGTACAGTACAGTTCAATGATAAACTAGCAAAAGAATTCCATACCCTGACATCTAGGGGACAGATACCCCAAAACATCCATGTTGCATACAAGTCTATAGTTTATGTTTGTCTAAGCGGCAGTGTTGACCACTTCTTCAACCTTTGCCTCCCCCCCAGTTCTCGCCTTCTCAGCTATCTGGGCAAATTTCTTCTCGTCGAAGACCCAGATACCGTCCGTCTTTCCTTCCTCTGCGACGATCCCAGAGCTTTCGGCCAACCTTGTGAATACGGGGTCGTCCATAACTCTAGTGAAATACCTCCTCTCCCATTCTCTGCCTTCTTCCTTCTCTTTCTTCCTCAGCTCACGCTGCTCGTTCTCGATCTTGGACTTTTCGGTACCAGTAGTCTCTAGGTCTCCTGTGTTGATTGATTCCTGAACCTTAGCCCATGCACGACGAGACTCGAGAGGGTCCTGTTCTTCGATTGGCGCGATATAAAGAGGTGTGATTCCAGTAGTTTTTGCGTTGTAGGTCTCCAACTGTTCCAAGCAAGAGATAGTCAGTCTGTTTTTCTTTTCGGAAATATATAAATAAATAAAAATGAACCATTCTCTCACCTCCTTCTTTGTTTTTCCTTCCTTAACAACGAACCCATCAGACCATTGCCCATCAATCGTGTAGAGAATATCCTTGCTACCCTCTTTCTTCAACGTCGCATAGAAGGTGTTCTTCTTTCCAGTAACCCACCCCTTTCCGCTATAATCAATTTGGGCGACATATCCGGTAGAGGAGAGGATTGTGCTGCTCTTGTTCAGTTCGACATATGGGGACCCGTATACAATTCCCTCGATATGTAGAGAAGGAAGGGTAATTAGGTCTTTGTGTGTGGTTAGCATTAGCTTGAGGTTATGAGTCTTCTGGGGGCAACTCACAGTCCTCATCAAATTCCTTCAAATGGTACTTGGCATGCCCAACCTGCCTTACTGAAATAGTACCTCTTGAGAAAGAAGCCTTCTGGCCGTTGTAACCCTCAAGCTTGACGCCGTGCTTCTCGTTCAAGATAGCATAAGCCGTGACAGGAGGATGGTGGCTATCCAATATCCAGTCAAGTCAGCTCCCGTTCCATGGCAGACGGGAGTCAGCTCACCTGACTTGCTCGGAGATCAATTGAGTTTCTCCGATCTCTCCGGTGGGGTCTTTCCATTTTCCGAGGAACAGTTCCCCCAGGAAGGGGTTAAGTGGCTTCTTCTCCGAGCCGCTGGTGGCGCCAAGTTAGTCGCGGGTCGCCAGGATGGAGGCAGGGGAGGTATCCTACAGTTTCTCGTTTCTCGAGCTATACTGCTGCTTGAGGGTAGTTAGGAACCACTTGAGTACTAAAAGAGCTCTCTTCTGCGGGTCTTTCTCTTGGGCTGGCGCAACAAAGATCCCGGGATGCTCGGCCTGCGAATCGTTGTGGTCAGAAGTGTGTTCCGTGTCTCAAAACAGCCGCAAGCAACAATATACGTGTCCTTCCCAACAAGGAGAAAAGCGGTCCATACCCAATAACCCGAATACTCTGTTAAACTGGTTGAGCTCAAGATAAATGGCTAAAATTGTGAAGATCGGTCAAAAATTGTTGGAAAAAGGGGGCCGTTTATAGGGAAGTATTTACTGGAGCTGTCAAACTCGCTAGATCCCCATTGAATGACGCAATCGACTGTAAAAAGGTCAGTAATTGAAGAGGATTATGGGAACAATGTGAACTGTGCATCTGACCTTCAGGAATGGGCCCCAGGAGCTCTTAGCAGCAGCGGGGACTGCACCACCTTCTTCCTTGGACGAACTCATATTAGTGGTAATTCGTTGATGGAACTATTTGTCTTCCGTTGGGCTGGTAGGATTAATTGTAAAGAGAGGAATGGATAGGGTATGGTGATCAGGGGGAGAGGAAGAAAGGAAGTAAAAGAAGACGTACCCCGGGACAGGGGGAGGACGTTGCAGGGCAGGAAAGGGTCAACGAAATCGTTGGTGTGTACGTACTATTGGGCACGAAGGGGCCGGTTAGAATTGGCCGGTCGCTTTTTTGCTGGGTTGGCAGTTACAGTTATCACAGCCACCCTCCAAGAAATGGAATCCCACCCTTTCTCAAGGCTCGAGGTGCCAAGGTTTTGTAAATCATACCCTTGCTGGGAAACAAGCATACGTCATGAGATTTGTTTGGATTCCCGAGTATTACTAAATTTATTGTTTCTTCCGAGAAAATGCCCGCTGCTGTCGAAGCCATCTACCGGTACAGTACTGCACAAGTTTTCCCCTCTACAGTACGCTGCCCAACACTTCTAAACTTCCAGACTTCCAAAGCGCGACCGACCCCCTGGGTTACGATATCGGTGGTCTGTGTTTTAGGACTCAGCCGGGGATCTATGGCTCGGCGTTTTGTGACTTAAATGAAATGGCACGGCCCGAGACCTCATGTCAGGAACGACATTATTCCAGGGGTCTAATACAGCCAGGGCTCAAGCCTACAGGAGACCTCTGACACCAAATCGTTCTCGTAGTTTGACCCTGTACGAGATCTATGAGTGGCCCCAGATCTCTCACACAAATAAGACTGGTTGCCAGTCAATACATAGTGGCATATCACTGGCTAGAGCGGGGAACGCTTTGATATATGCCGGTAATAGAGTTTATTAGCTGCAGGCTACGGTATCTCGTGCAAGTTGGAGAAACTTCCACCTTCGATACTTGGCAAACGGTATGTGCCGCTAAGGTACTTCAGAAAACGTCACGAACAGATCACAAGGGGCAGCTTGGTTGAACCAAGGCTCTAATATCATTAATGAGGCACGGGGTGCTACACGTGGATTTTTGTTTTCTGCCGCGAATTGTGTGCGTAAACCATGCCATACTTACCATACCTATTTAAGTCATAACATCGGGCTTCTCCCTTCCGACAAACGCCTGGAACTGCAAGAAGTCTACGGCCAGGTTGATAATCCCCCTGAGATAGACTTGAGCATCCAGCAGGTGTTTGCTCTCGTCCTATAAAAACCAATGTTAGCCCCGATCCGATCATGGAAGGATTGGTGTCGAACATACCGCTTCATGTTTCTCTAGGTATAATCTGATGGTAGCCCCTGAGCTTCCGGTCCCGGACAGCCGGACGACAATTCTCGATCCATCATCAAATTTGGCGTACAGACCTTGGTTTTTGGAGACACTCCCGTCAATGGGGTCGATGTAACCAAAGTTACCACCATCTGTGACCTTCCTTCCGGAGATCTCGCTACCGACGAATGACTTGTCATCGACCTTTGCCTGGAAGGCAGCTACAAGCTTTTGGGCTCCGGCCGAATCAACATTCTCGTAATCGTAGCGAGTAAAGTAAGTTCCTTTCCTGATCAGCTTACGTTTAGGTTGTCACAGATCGAGAGTAACTCACGGCCATATTCTTTCCAGAATTCCTTCTGAATATTAGCGATTGAGGGTTCCTCGCCATCTGGCAGCTCTTTAGCGACACCAGCAATAATGTTCAACCAGGCTACGACGGCCCAGACGCCATCCTTCTCTCTGATGTGGTTCGATCCGGTTCCAAAGCTCTCCTCACCACAGATGCTTAATCGATCGCTATCGAAGAGGTTGCAGAAGAATTTCCATCCAGTGGGGACTTCATAGCACTCCAATCCCTTCTTTTTAGCAACAAGGTCGACAGCACCGGAAGTGGGCATACTCCTGGCTAATCCGAAAACACCCTGCTTTTTGAAATATGGGATCTTGTCTGCATGGTGGGCGATGATAGCCAAAGAGTCACCGGGTGATACAAATGCGTTGGCCCCGTAAATCATGTTTCTGTCACCATCACCGTCGCTAGCAGCTCCGAATTGGATACCATCTCTGTCTACAGCGGCAACCAAGGAGTGTGCATAAGTGAGGTTAGGGTCTGGATGTCCACCACCAAAGTCGGGAAGCGGTACACAATTTTGTGTAGAGTTGGGTGGGAGCCCAAGCTCCTCCTGGAAAATGGCAATGCCGTATGGGCCGGTGACACCATGCAGGCCGTCGAATAATACTCGGAATTTGGAGTTTTGGGCAAAGAAAGACTTGATGAGAGGGAAGTCGAAGATCTCCTTCATGTAGGAGACATAAGACTCGACGGAATCAATGATTTCAACTTCTAGAGGGCCATAGGTCTTTGTTCCAATGATTTCCAGGTCGATCTAATTGAATTAGCTACCGAACCTTCTATGGCTATATCGGAGGGCTTACATCAGGGATATCGGCAATCTTGTACTCTGATATTGTCTTGGTGATCTCGTAAATCTTATCAGTAACCTTCTCAGGAGCTGGCGCGCCGTTGGCCAAGTTATACTTGATTCCAAAGTCCTCCTTAGGCCCTATCATCGATTAGCCCTTACACTAGCCCTATCCTTCACCCACAATCTAAGCCTAACTTACCACCGGGGTTATGACTAGCAGTCAACAAAATCCCTCCAGTGGCCTTTCTCTTCCGGATAACATGACTAGCAGCTGGGGTGCTCAAGATACCCTTGTGCCCGATGAGCAATTTCTTGACACCATAGGCAGCACCAATTTTTGCAATCTTCTGGACGGCCTCAGGGTTGTAGTAACGGCCATCACCACCAATTACGAGGAACGACCCTTCGGCTCCCTCAGGGATAGCTTGGAGGAGTGCTGCGACGAAGTTCTCAGTGTAATTTGGTTGCTCGAAAACGGCTACTTTCTTACGAAGTCCGGAACTGAGCTCTTGTTAGCTTGATAGAGCGAATTGAGTCTTGGGCGTTAGAGGCTTAACATACGTTCCGGGCTTTTGGCCATCTAACAGCAGATGATTGAGTTAGCTATGACGTATGGCGTGGCCCAAAACTAGTGATAATAACCCAAATAAACAAACTTACCAAAGGGCTTCGTCGAAACCAAAGAAATAGAAACGCTCATTGTGTTGATATCGGAGGCTTGGATTGACTTGTGGACTGCTTTGATAATGGTGATGAGGAAGGGAAATAGGGATGGAATCGAGCTATCTTAAATAGATGAGCCTTGGGGATGTTAAGAAGGGAAGGAAACCAGAGAACTACGCTAGGAAAACGAAAGAGAAAAAAAAGATAACTCAAAGTAGGTAGGGGGGAGAAAAGGAAAAACCGGAATTGAGAGTCAGGTGTGGTGAGGGGTAAATACCTCCTTCTTCCCTCCCACCACACAGCATTTTAGTCTAGTCTACCGCTGCCGGCGCTTTATAGTATGATACGGGGGAGGTTGTGTTGGAATGACACTCTCCCCCGTCTTGGCGGTTGTAGCAGCCGGTTCATGGAGGTTTGAGTTAGAAAGAATCTTTTTTTTTTCTTTCCCTCTTTTCCGGGGGCTTGATTTGTTTGGTTTGGGCGTTGTGACGGCATGTATTCTCACTCGGTGCGTTGTTTCGTTTGTGGATCTGCATGCATAGGCTGAATGTTTGCATCGCACAGGAGGGAAGATTAAATGGTATATAAAAAAATGAAAACATTTATGCGGTGATGGGCTTATTCTGAACCGGGTGGGAGGGTATCTCGGTGGAGGTGGGTTCGCTATATCGGTACCATGGCTTTTTATTGTTCGTGGTATTGTGGTATTGTATGATAGGTTCCCCGAAGGTATCGTCGTTTGGGCTGGGCAACGGTACTGTGTGTGTGCACACAGAGACTGTCTGTGTAATCGCAGATACCGGTACATTAAACTTACTTATCGTAGGCCATGCCGGCTCATTGATCATCTGTGCGTTCGTCGGTATATACAGTGCAATACTCTCTCAAATAAGTCTAAGCAAACAATTATCGTGCCGCGCTGCATAAAGAACAAACTGAAGCTGCATCCTCAAGTCATACCTCTTCCCTTCCCTTCCCTTCCCTTCCATCCCATTCCATTCCATCCCATTCTCTTCCCTGCCGCCCATCCCTTCCTGAACAAGCAGCAGTAACAAACAAATGAAGAGGATGAAGAGGGTGCCGAAAGCTCTACAAGAAATATCTATAATCCGGACTCAAATCCCCAAGCATCTTCTTTTCTTCCTCGGTCGCGCCAGAGTGCTTATCCACTCCCTGATCCCTCTTCTTATTCTCCCAGCTCACGGCAAGGAAATACGCTACGCAGGAAAGCGCTGACAAACATATGAACGCCAAGGCGATCGAATATCCCTTCACAAACTTTGGGGCATCGCTTGATAGGAAGGAGTACGTGGCTATGATACCACCGATGTTACCAAAACCGACTTGCCAGGCTGTGCCGACGGCTCTTCTGTGATGACCTCCCACTGTTTTTCGTTTCTTGTTAGCTTGCTAATGGGGTAGAGAGGGGGAGGAGGGTAGTACAGTTTGTGTTAAACCAGCAGACGATAACCGGCATAGCGCTGAACGCTCCCATTGCCGCGAGGAAGAGAGCAGAGTACTGGGTGTTGACGTGGTTGTGGACCGTCAAGAGGATGGCGAAGCCGGAGATAGCGACGCAAATCGGGATTATTGTGAAGAGAAAGCGGTGTTTTACTCTATCAGAGATCGTCGCTATGATCATTGCGAAGGCGAAGGCGGCTGCCCAGGGAGGGACGGAGCGGAGTTGGGTTTGGATTGCTATTCCTTTGAGTCAATGTTTTTGTACTTTTTTGTGTTCCACGGTGAAGCGGGAGGGGGAACTGACGACTGTACCCAAATTGCCGGACAATGGTAGGTGCAAAGTATGCATATCCGTAGGCCGGAACGATGAGCCCAAAGTACATGAATCCTCCGATGAAGACTTTGTAATCTTTGAAGACGTCAAGAACCTCTTTTAAAGTCATGCTAGTCTCCTGAACTGAGTCGCCGACATCCTCCTTCAGGCGGTCTCTGACGAACCTCCGCTCAGCGTCTGTTAGGAAGGTAGCTTCCTCGGGGAAGTCGGTGATGATGAAGTAGAAAAGGAATGAGGCCATACAGGTCAATATGCCTTCTGTGAATTCCAATCAGAATAGCCAATTCCCTCAGGGCGTTGACTTGTGAATCTAAAAAGCCTACCAAGAATAAAAACCCACCTCCACCCCCGATACCCACCTTTACCATCCATAAGCCCAATCGCACTCGCTAGCAACCCACCAAAAGCGCCAGCAAGAGAAGTAGATGAGAAGAAGAAACTGTACCGCTTCTGCGCCTCTTCACGCTTGTACCACATAGCGATCAAGTAGAAACATCCCGGGAACATCCCTTCCCACAACAATCAGCACACACATGTGCGGAATACGTGGGCAAGCAAGCGGGGAAAACCTACCAGCCTCAAAAAGGCCCAGGAAAAACCTCGTCGTCAAAATCCCACTATAATTCTGTACTAATCCCTGTAGCGTTGTGACGAGTCCGAACATGAACATACATGTCGAAACTTTGGTTCACCCCCACGGCCCCAAAAAGCAAATACCCATCAGTCAAGTCCCAGAACATAAGCCACCCCCAAGCAGAAAGAAGGAAAAAAAAAGACCAGGAACCAAAAAGTGAGTAAGCAATCGAGAGAGGGTAGGTGTCAATGATAAACTTACGCCAAACATGAGGCCTCAATTTCTTCAATAATATGTTGGACGGGATCTCAAATACTACTTCTCGTTAGCCCCCGGAAAGAAAGAGGATGGGGGTGGAGGAGGGGGGGGGAACAAACAAATATACGGCACAAAAAATATCGTTAAACAGGTATTATATTCTACTCCGCCGAGCTTCAATTCCTCCTTCAGGCCGAATACCGCTGCGTTTGCGATATTTACGCTGACACCGTCAGTCCGTCCTTTCCCCTCCAGATGAGCGGCGTAGAGCGAAGCAAAAAAAAACCAACCGATCCAAAAACGCCAAAAGATACAAAATGCACAACACGGGCAACAATCTGAAATCAATCTTTCTCAAAAGCGCCTTCTCGTCAATGCCCGGCGGTGGCTGTGGCTTTCCATTGACGTACTGTGGCGGTGGTGCCGCTGCGACTTCGAGTGTGCCCGTGCTTGGGATTGAGCCTGACAGCAGCAGAAGAAATAGGTGAGTGCTTGTGAGTGGGTGAGTGGGTGAATGGGGGACGGGAGGGAGAACCTTTCTCGGGAGAAACCATAACTGATCTCGCCCGCTATCGTGTTTTCTCCCTACTGTAACTTAATTACGGTAGTGGAAGGACGGTCGATTTGGGAGGGGAAAAGACCAGCGCGCGCAGACGGACAGACAGAGCGAGAGGGGGAAGGAGAAAACTCCGAGGGTGGTCAAGAAGTCTTTATACCAACTACATTACTAACCGCAGATCGCCCGCCTATCTATCTACCTACCTACCTACATATATACACGCTTACAGTACTTACTCGCCCGCCAGTGCAGGGCTGGCATGGAGGGGTCAGCCACCCCAATGCAGTTTCTCTAGCACTCATACTCTATCATACTAGAAGCTCCAATTTCCCTCGATCACTAAATATGCGCGGGAGTTATACTAAACAAAATCCGAAAATCCGGGGAATCCGGTGAGGCCGGTATTACCAATATGTGGGTGGGTAGATGGGTGGATTTTGGGAAGGTGTGTACCGGCAGTGTGCTATTAGAGTTCTCTGCTTACGGACGGGCAAGCAAGGGTGGATGCGAATTTTTTTTTCTATTTTTCCGCTCTCGTTAGATCTTGGGTAGGTTGCTGTCCTACTGCGGTACACGCTACTACACTGCAATATTGCGAAATTTTGATGTTGTGATGATGATATATTCTTATGGCGCATTACCGGTACTATAGCCCGGTGTTAGCTGTAGGGCCTAACAAATGACGCACAGTAGTCTAAATATAAGAAGGGGAAGAACGGGCAGGCGAGCCATCACGAAATTATAGCAAACCAACAGTCCATCTGAGCGGGGAAAGAAAGGAAAGGAAAGGAACGACTTAAGCACGAGCGCTGTGCTCGCGCGGCCGAGTTGAAGTTGGACATCTCCGGTGGCAATTCCCAAGCAAAGGGTCCAACTTCAGTTCGGCCGTGCTAGCGCAATATCCTGCGTGTGCCCTTCCATCATTGACAGACGTTATTGCCCGGTACAATGCCATGACAAAACATAAGTTGAGTTAGCTAACTTAACCTACGAGTACCTGCACAGCACACCGCGCTCCCAAAACGAGCATAGCAACCAAAGTTCCACCGCTGGGCTATGTACAGTACTAGTGAATTACCATCCATAGTCACTTCGCTATCTCTCTACCGTAGAATCTCGAATAATTGAACAATGTGCTATGTAGTCGAGAATTCCCTACCTCGGAGAAGGGGTGAAAATTGCGGCAAAAAAAGAGCTGCTCAGCCCCTCTGGGAGTCATAAAAAAACAAAA
>Ga0307513_10000392_pt1 | contig 63905 bp, 61 predicted proteins | sample 15_EM_MG_FD_202174 | JGI IMG/M metagenome (GOLD analysis project Ga0307513, IMG submission 202174) | Populus trichocarpa ectomycorrhiza microbial communities from riparian zone in the Pacific Northwest, United States - 15_EM | ecosystem: Host-associated > Plants > Roots > Unclassified | place...
CGGGTTGTCGGCCGAGGTGGTCGAGGATCTCGGCGAGACCGGCAAGCGGGTCAAGCCGACCGGCGGGCGCTCGGATCGCGGCCGCTCCGGTGGCTCCGGCTCTGGTGGCTCGGGCTCTGGTGGCTCGGGCTCTCGTGGTTCGGACGGCGGCGGCTCCGGCTCTCGTGGTTCGGACGGCGGTTCGGGCAGTGGCGGTTCGGGGCGGGGCTCCGGCCGCAACCGATCCGCTGTCGACTCGTCGGCGCCCGCCGCCGTCACCGACGGCGGCGACCCGACGGATTCCGCTGAGGTCGGTGGCGACGAGCAGCCGCGCCGGACCCGGGCCCGGCGTCGGACCCGATCCGGCGCCTCGACGGACGGCCAGTCCGAGCAGGTCGCCTCCGCAGCGGTGTCCGTTGCGACCGCCGGCGCGGGGACCGCCACGGCCACCGTGACGACCGACGGTGCGGATGCCCTCACCGCCGACGGCTCCGACCCGGAGGCCCGCCGACGGCGCCGCCGTCGGGGTGGTCGGGGTCGTGGCTCAGGCACCGCCGCTGCGACCGACGCCAGCAGCGAAGCCACCGAGGCACCCGACCAGGCCAGCAGCCCCGTCGACAGCAACGGCAGCAACGCCCGCCACGCCACCAACGCCCAACCCACCGCCAGCACCAACGAACCCACCACCACCAACGGCCAAGCCAGTGCCAGCACCAACGGCACCGCCCCCCAGCCCCCCACCCCCATAACCCAAAACCCCTTCAGCACCGAACCCGCCTAAGCATCCCAGTGCCCGGTCAGCACCGGTTTGGACCGTGATTTTGGCCCGAAAGGGGCTCCAGCACGGTCCAAACCGGTGCTGACGTCCAAACCGGTGCTAACTAGGTGAGCCGCTTGGGGGTGGGCTTCTTGGTGAGAGGCTTCTTGGTTACGGGCTTTGGCGTCAGCGTCTGCTCGGCGGCGGTCTGCTTCTTCGTAACCGCTGGCGCCGCAGTGGCTTTCTGAGCTGCGGCCGGCCTCGGCAGCGACTTCTTCGCCGGGGCACGCTTCGCTGCAACCGCACGTTTGGCCGGGCTGCCCTTCGCCGCCATTGGCACCCTCGCCACCGGCTCCCTCGCCACCGGCTCCCTCGCCGCCACCTTCTTCTCGGCCGGGTCCGACTTCTTCGTGACACGCCGGGTTTTCGGCACTCTGATCCGCCAGCTCCGAATCAGTACGTCGGCGACCTCGAGGTAGGCCTTCGCGCCCGGCGAGCTGCGCGCCGTCCGCAGGATCGACCCACCCATTCCGGGCGCCTCGGCGAACCGGACCGAGCGCGGGATCGGCGGCAGCACCGGAAGGTCGAACCGATCATGGACGTCCGCCAGCACCGCCCGGGAGTGCACGGACCGGCCGTCGTACATCGTCGGCAGCAAGCCGCGCACGGTCAGCCGGGGGTTGAGCAGCCGCTGCACGTCGGCCACGGTGTCCAGCAACTGCCCGACGCCACGATGGCTGAGCATCTCGCACTGCAGTGGGACGATCACCTCATCGGCGGCGGCCAGCGCGTTCAGGGTGAGCAGCCCGAGCGACGGCGAGCAGTCCAGCAGGATCACGTCGTAGCTGGACAGCACCGGCTCGAGCGCGTGGCGGAGCACGTACTCCCGGCCCTCGGCGGGCAGCAGCAGCACCTCGACCCCGGCCAGGTCGATCGTCGCCGGAACGACCTCTAGACCCTCACCGGCCGGGAGGGTGGTGTTCGCGATATCGCTGTCGCCGATCAGCACGTCGGCGATCGAGGTCTCGACCGAATCCGGGTCGATCCCGACCGAGAACGTCAGCGAGGACTGCGCGTCAAGATCCACGAGCAGGACCCGCAGCCCCTGCTGGGTGAAGGCCGCACCAAGCGAGACGACGCTCGTGGTCTTGGCGACGCCGCCCTTCTGGTTGGCAACGGCGATGACACGGCTCATGGGCACTTCTCCCTCTAGGGGTACGGCGGGACCGACGATACCGCTGGGCTCGACCTGCGCCACGGCCGCAGATCCGGCAAGGTAGGGCTGTGATGACGGGCACGATCGGCAGCGGCGCAGGATGGGAAGGCCCGGCCCCACCCCTGGCAGACGCCGTCGGCAGGTACGCATCAGACCCCGACGACCCACAGAACGGCCCGCAGAACGGCCGGTCCTTCGCCGCCGTCCAGGATGAGGACCTGACCAGTCACTGGGGGCTTTTCGGACCGGGAACGATCACCTGGCGGATCCATTCGGACCCGTTGTTCGGCCTGGCCACGCTCCGCTCACTGGCGCTGCGGGTGCTCCATCCCGAGGGGCTTTCCGGGGTCTTCGCGACCGCCCGCCGGGTCGACGACCCCTGGGACCGGCTGACCTGGACGTTGCGCCATCTCGGGGTCACCACCTTCGGCAATGGCGCCGAGGTGGCGGTCGCCGGAGCCCGCATGCGCGCCGTCCTGATGCAGATCAGTGGGGTGACGTCGAGCGGCGCCAACTACCGGGGTGACGACCCCGACCTGCTGCTCTGGCTGCACTGCTGCCAGGTCTCGTCCTTCGTCGAGGTGACCCGGCGCGGCGGGCTGCAGCTCACCGACACCGAGCACGAGACCTATGTCCGCGAGCAGCAGCGGATGGCCGCCGTCTGGGGGCTGGAACCGGACGAGGTACCCGGCAGCCGCAGCGAGCTGGTCCAGTACTTCCGGGCAGCCCGGTCGCGGCTGCGGATGACCGCCCCCGCCCGGGCCTTCATCGACGCGATCATCTCGCCGGCGGTGCCCGAGCTGATGACCCTGACCCAGCGGAACCGGCCGGCCTGGGCACCGGTCGCGGGCCTGGCCTTCGGCAGCCTGCCGGGCTGGGCCCGGCGGTTGTACAGCTCGCCGCCGGACACCGGACCGGCCGCGCTGAGCCCGTCCGCCACCACGATCGCCCTGCACACGCTGCGAGACAGCCTGAGCGGGCGCTCCGGTCAGGCCGGCGTCGGACTGGCCTGACGCACCGAGGTGCCGAGCCGGCCGGCGGAGCGCGGTGCCGGTACGGACACCAGGGCGAGCGCCCCGATCACCTCGTCCCGGCTCTGCAGTGACCAGCCACGTCTGACCGGCCGCACCAACCAGGTCGCGGGGGCGCCGCCGGGGCCGAGGCTCGGCGGCAACATGATCCACGAACCCTGCCCGTGCACCAGGACGTCGCCGCCGATGGCCGGAAGCTGACCGCCGGGCGCAGTGAGGAAGAACCACCGCGTCCCGGCGGCGATCACGGGACCGAGCGCCGAGCGGGCGTCGAGCCGCACCGCAAGGCTTCGGCCGAGGTGAGCCGGGACATCAACGACGTCACAGGCCTCACCGGTGGGTACCAGGACGGTGTATGGCTGCCGGTTCCAGCGCGCCACCACCGCCACTGGATGACGGACGGCGTGCGCCGCGAGTCCCTCGCCGCTGCCGGGCAGGCCGGCCGCCGAGTCGTTGTGGACGGCGGGATGCAGGCCGGTCCGAGCGCACCCGGCGAGGTCGCACTCGAACCGCCGGGTGGAGGCCGACCACCAGGCGCCGGGGACCACAGGTAACCCGGCTGCCGCCGCGCTCACCGCGGTCCGGGTCAACGCTCGCCGGTACCTCGACGTGAATACGCCTTGGGCACGCACTGGCAGCACTGGGTCTCCTTGGCTTTGGAAGACACCACTGTTGCCGATCCTGCTGTCGCGCCACACCGTCGCAGAGACCTCACCTGTGCCCGTCTTTGACGCTTCCATGTCGCATGGGGTGCGCATCCGATCACTTTAGGTTGGAGTTTCGCCCATCTGGGCAGGACCGGACGACTAACGTGAGCTATCGCTTCACAGCTCCATCACAGCTGCACTGTCCTTCGATTTCACCGGCGTCCATCCCGAGGCGGCCCTCAATGCCGAAGCGATCCACCGTGCTCAGGGAGTTGCTGCGACAGCGGCACTGGCAGACCTACGCCACCTTCTGCCGGCAGTACGACGAAGCGGCACACGGCATCGACCCGGTGCTGGTCGGCCGGTGGCCCAGTCGCGGCCAGTTCGCCCGCTGGCTCAGCGGTGACATCAAGGGGCTGCCGCACCCGGACCATTGCCGGGTGCTCGAGGCGATGTTCAGCGGCAGGCCCGTGCAGGAGCTCTTCACCGTGCCGGACCGCTCCCGGCTGCCGGCTCCGGCCACAGTGGGAAATCCGGCACCGTCGGGGCAGCCGACAACCGATGCCCTCGGCTCGTCGATCCCGGCCGCCCGCCGAGCACCCGAGGGCAACGTCAAAGACAGCCGGGCGCCGGCCGGCCGGGACAGCCAGAGACCAGACCAGACATCGGACGGCCAGATCCCGGACCAGACCCCGGACGGCCGGGGGGCGCCGATCGGGGTCCCGGTGTCAGCCCGTCCGGCCCCACCCGACGTCCTGCGTTCGGCCGTCCGCCGGGCCCCGACCGGCCAACCCGGCCTCGGACCCTTCGCCCACGTCCTGCCCGAAGAGATGGCGATGACAACCGAGGAGTCAGCCCGATTCGTCCGCGGCACCCGAGGCGGCGTCGACCACAACGTGCTCGACCAGCTCGGCGCCGATGTTCGTCAGCTGGCGACCGACTACCTGGCCCGGCCGCCGCTGACGCTGTTCCGCCCGCTCTCCCGGCTGCGCGCCGAGGTGTTCGACATGCTGGACCGGCGACAGCGGCCCGGCCTGCTGCCGCCGCTGTACGCGGTGGCCGGTCGGCTGTGCGCCCTGCTCGCGCACGCCAGCGCCGATCTCGGGCACAGCTATGCGGCCGAGACCCACACCCGGACAGCCTGGCTGTGCGCCGACCTGGCGGACGACGACTCGCTGCGCGCCTACGTCCGCTGGGTGCAGTCCAACGTGGCGTTCTGGGACGGCGACTACCGGCAGGCCGCGCAGATCGCGCACAGCGGCCAGCGGTACGCGACCAAGGGCAGCAACCTGCTCCGGCTGGCCAGCCAGGAAGCTCGGGCCTGGGCCGCCTGCGGCGAAACCGTCGAGGTGGAGCGGGCTCTGGCGCTGGCCGGTCGGGCCCGGGAACGGACCGTGGTGGACGACCAGGCGGGGGTGTTCCGGTTCGATCCCGGCAAGGCCGCCTACTACGCCAGCGAGGTGCGGCTGGCTCTGGGTGGGTCGGCCAACGCCCGGATCGCGGTGGACGATGCGAACGAGGCACTGTCGCTGTTCGAGGCGGCGCCCGAGGCGCAGCGCTCGCCGGAGTTCGTCGCCGCCGCCCGGCTCGACCTGGCGAACGCCCACCTGGCGCTGTCCGACCTGGACAGCGCGGCCGGACAACTGCGCATCGTGCTCAGACTGCCGGTGGAGAGCCGCACCGAGCCGATCGTGGGCCGGGTCACCACGGCCGGCGAGACCCTCCGATCGCCGAAGTTCACCCATTCGGCCCTAGCGCTGGAACTGCGCGATGAGATCGCCTTGTTCCGGGCGTATCCGGCCCGGCGGGATCTATCGGAGGCACTCGACTGAGCACACCCAGCCAGATAGCAGTCTGCGGACCCCGGAACTGCACCGAGACCCAGGCCGAGCTGGCCCGAAGGGTTGGGGTGCTGTTGGCCGAGGCCGGTGCGGTGGTGATTTGTGGCGGTGGCACCGGAGTGATGGCCGCCGTCGCGGCCGGTGCGAGATCGGTCGGCGGCCTGGTGGTGGGGATCAGGCCGGGGGCCGATCGCGAGGGCGCCTCGCCGGACCTGTCCGTGACGATCGTGACGAACCTCGGCGAGGCCCGGAACGCGGTCATCGTCTGGAGCGCGGACGCCGTGATCGCGATCGGCGGTTCCTGGGGGACGCTCAGCGAAGTGGCGCTCGCCCGGCGCCGCGGCGGCGTCCCGGTTGTGGTGCTCGACGGCTGGCGAGTGACGGCCGCCGACGGCGAGTCGGTGTCCGGCATCACCTACGTCACCTCTGCCGACGAAGCCGTCAAGCAAGCCCTCAAGGCCTGATCAGCTCCGCCCGGCTGCACCTGTTCGGAAAATTCGAGTTCCGATTAATTAATTGCAGAAATTGCGTCATTTTTCTACGCTGTGGGGCATGACGGCCGAACTGGTCACTACCGAGCTGGTTCGGGCCGAGGGCCTGACCAAGCGGCATCCGCCCCGGCAGAAGGGCGACGTCGGGCAGCTCGCCGTGGACGGCATCAACTTCACCCTCAAACGCGGTGAGGTCTTCGGCTTCCTCGGCCCGAACGGGGCGGGCAAGTCGTCCACCATGCGGATGATCGCCTGCGTTTCCCCGATCACCGACGGCACGCTGCGGGTGTTCGGCCTCGATCCGTCCCGCGACGGCCGGGTGATCCGCTCCCGGCTCGGGGTCGTCCCGCAGGACGATGCGTTGGACGTCGAGCTGACCGTCCGGGAAAACCTGCTGATCTACGGTCGCTACTTCGGCCTGGCCAAGCCGGTGATCGCCGCGCGGGCAGCCGAGCTGCTGGAGTTCGCCCAGCTCACCGACCGGGCCGACGACCTGGTCGACGCGCTGTCCGGCGGCATGCGGCGGCGGCTGACGATCGCCCGGGCGCTGATCAACGAGCCCGAGGTGGTGCTGCTGGACGAGCCGACCACCGGGTTGGACCCACAGGCCCGGCATCTGCTCTGGGATCGGCTGTTCGCGCTGAAGCAGCAGGGCATCGCGCTGATCCTGACCACGCACTACATGGACGAGGCAGAGCAGTTGTGCGACCGGTTGGTGGTGATGGACGGCGGTCGGATCGTGGCGAGCGGATCCCCGGCCGAGCTGATCACCCGCTACGCGCCGCCCGAGGTGCTCGAACTCCGGTTCGGGCCCGGAGACCAGCAGACCGCCCACGACAAGATCATGGACGCCGGGACCACCGACCGGGTGGAGCTGCTGTCCGACCGAGTGCTCTGGTACTGCGGGCACGGCGAGACGGCCCTGGCCACCGTCCAGGAACTAGGCCTCACCCCGGTCACCGCGCTGGTCCGCCGATCCGGCCTGGAGGACGTCTTCCTCCACCTCACCGGCCGGAAGCTGGTCGAGTGACATGACTTTCGCACTTCGCGAATTCCAGTACTGGGTCACCCGCTACCGCCGGACCTGGCGCGGCACGATCGTGATCAGCGTGCTCAATCCGCTGCTGTTCCTGCTCGCCGTCGGCGTCGGGCTCGGCGACCTGGTCCCCTCGTCGAGCCCGGCGCTGGGTGGCGTCCCGTATCTGGACTTCTTCGCCCCGGGCATGCTGGCCGCGGCGGCGATGCAGAACGGCGTGGTGGAGTCGGCGTTCCCGGTCAGCCAGGCGCACAGCCGCTCGGGCAGCTACCGGGTGGCCATCGGCACCCCTTTGGAACCGATCGACATCCTGTTCGGTCATGCCCTGTTCATGGCCCTGCGGATCGCGATCGCGGCCGGCGCCTTCCTCGTCGTCCTGTTGGCTTTTCGGGCCGCGCATTCCCCTCTCGTCCTGCTGGACCTGCCGGTCGCCGTGCTCACCGGGCTCGCCTTCGCGCTGCCGGTCTCGGCCTGGGCGATCACCCGCGAGCCGGGCGGGGTGCTGGGCGTCTTCAAGTGGGTGGTGATGCCGCTGTACCTGTTCTCCGGGACGTTCTTCGCGGTCGACCAGCTGCCCGCCGCGATCCGGCCGCTGGCCTGGCTGACGCCGTCCTGGCACGGGGTGGAGCTGTGTCGATCGCTGAGCCTGGGCACCACCGGCTGGATCGACGCCGGGGTCCACGTCGGCTACCTGACCGCCGTCGCCGGGCTCGGCGCCGTACTGGCCGCCCGGGCCTACCGGCGTCAACTGCACACCTGATGATCTACATCCGATGATCAACACCGAGGAGCGGCGATGAGATCGTCCTGGCTGATCGTCGTCCGACATCTGTGGGTGCTGCGAGCCCGCCGGCCGTGGATGCTGATCGCGCACGGCGTTTTCGAACCGTTTCTGTACCTGGTCTCGTTCGGGCTCGGGATCGGCCAGCTGATCGGCGCTCTGCCCGGCCCGGCCGGCGACGTTCGCTACGCGGCGTTCGTCGCGCCCGCGCTGCTGGCCAGCTCGGCGATGAACAACGCGGTCGCCGAGACCACCGGCGAGGTCTGGTTCCGGCTGCGCTTCCAGCGGATCTACGAGGCCATCGTCACCACACCGATGGCGCCGGGCCAGATCGCCCGCGGCGAGGCGATGGCCGCCGTGCTGCGCAGCACGCTGTCGGCCGTGTGCTTCCTGGTCGTGATCCTGGCCCTGGGACTGATCCGTTCCTGGTGGGCGCTGCTGGCGATACCGGCGGTGGTCCTGATCGCCTTCGGTTTCGCCGGGGCCGGCCTGGCCGTCGCGACGTATCTGCGACAGTTCCATCACCACCAGTACGTGCAGTTGGTCATGTTGCCGATGTTCCTGTTCGCGACCACGTTTTACCCGTTGTCGGTGTACCCGGAGCCGATCCGGGTGCTGGTGGCCGCCCTGCCGCTCTACCAGAGCACCGAACTGATCCGCGGATTGACGCTCGGCACTCCCGGGCCGGGGGTGCTGTTCGCCGCCGGGTACCTGCTGCTGATGGGCCTGATCGGAGGCGTCGTCGCGAGCCGTCGCTTCGATGCTCTCCTGCTCCGCTGACCCGAGGGTGGTGCAGAAGGCTACGGGAGGACGGCGGACCAGGGCTCGCGATCCGGAGCAGCGGCCTGGCCTTCCGGGCAGTGCCGCCGAAAATCGCACCACGAGCAGCCCTTTGACGGGCTGGGCGGGAAGGCGGTGTTCCCCTGATCCCCGGCCCGGTAGGCCTCGTCGGCGCGCGAGCAGTCGGCGGCAATCGATTCCGCCTCCCGCACCTTCCGCTCCAGCCCGGCCGGGCTGTGCTGGGCGACGGCACGAGTGCCGCTGGGCAGGTGATGCAGTTCCACCCGGGAGCAGGGGCGGTGCAGGGTGCGGGCGGCGGCCACCGCATAGACGGCCAGCGCCAGGCTGGAGCGGGCGTCGTCGGCATCCGGTACGTATCGCCCGGTCTTGTAGTCGACGATCACCAATCCGCCCGGATCAGGAAGGTTTTCGTCATCATCGTCGGCATCGGCAGCGGTTTCGACGCCCGAGACGGACGGGGCGGCAGGGGCGGCGGGTCGGTCGTCGATCCGGTCCACCCGGCCGGACAGCACCAGGGTGCGGGTCGGCGTCGACACTGTGCGCTCGACTCCCGGCGGGTCCACCGTCGGATCGACGCCGCCCAGGTAGCCGAGCACCCACCCGACCGCCCGCTCGGCGGCCTGCGCCGACTGCTCGCTGTCCCGGAAACCCTCACTGAGCCAACGCTTTCGCACCAGCCTGGCGCCCTCCGACGGGGTTCGCCGGGGCACCGGAAGAGTGAACCAGTCGGCCAGCGCAGAGTGCACCGCCGCGCCGATGCTGTTGTGCGCCCAGGGTGGCCCCTTCGGCGGCTGCGGCCGTTCGAGGTAGGCGAACCGGTACCGCCGCGGGCAGTCCAGCCAGGTGGTGAGGCGGGTCGGCGTGCACGGGTACAGCCGTTTCGGCATCCCGGCCAGCTCCTGCTGCCCCTCGCCGCCTCGGCTCCGGGCCGGGCCCCTTCCGGTCGCCAACGCACTCTCCCCCTACGGTCGGACCACCCGTTCCGCCGTGCCGAGCGCAACGATCTGCTCGAGCACCTCGGGCGCGGTGGTGTTCTCGGCGATCCGGTTCTCTTTGCCGGTGCCGTGGTAGTCGCTGGACCCGGTGGTCAACAGATCAAGATCCCGGGCCAGTTCACGCAGTATCCGCCGATCCTCCTCCGCGTTGTCGCGGTGGTCCACTTCGAGCCCGACCAGCCCGGCGGTGGCAAGATCGGCGATGTCGCCCAGGCTGACGATCCGGCCGCGCTTCCCGGCTCGCGGGTGCGCCATCACCGGCACCCCGCCGGCGGCCAGGACCAGCCGGACGATCCGCTCCGCGTCCGGTGAGTAGTGCGGCAAGTAGTAGGGCGAGCGGGCATGCAGCAGGGTCGCGAAGGCCTCGTCCCGGGAGCCGACCACCCCCATCGCGACCAGCGCATCGGCCAGGTGCGGGCGGCCCACGGTGGCGGCCGGCCCGACATGCTCCTGGACGTCCGCCCAGGTGATGTCGAGGTCCCGGGACATCCGTTGGACCATCCGCTTTGCCCGATCCAGCCGGTCCCGCCGGGTTCGGGTGGTCTCCTCGAGCAGCGCCGCGTTCTCCGGGTCGTACAGGTAGGCGAGCATGTGGACGCCGATCCCGTCGAGCTGGCAGGAGATCTCCGCACCGGGCAAGAGCGTGAGGCCGAGCCGTCGAGCAGCCGTGGATGCGTCGGCCCAGCCGGCCGCCGAATCGTGGTCGGTGAGCGCGACGACGTCCAGCCCGGCCGCTTTGGCCACCTCCATCACTTCGGCCGGGGTGTCCGTCCCGTCCGACGCGGTGGAGTGCACGTGCAGGTCAATGAGCACGCAGGTCAGCGTAGGCGGGGGGTCAGCGCACCGCAGGGCAGGTCGATGTCCGGGCCTTGTTCGCGCATGTCGACCAGGGAGAAGCGGGCCAGCAGCACGGCGGCGGCGGTGGCCGGCCAGGCCAGCAACCAGAGCCAGACCCCGGCCGCCTCACCGACGTACGCGATCCCACCGTCCACCGGCACCGACCACAGCGGCACCTCATGCCCACCGACATCGAGCTTGACCTCGGCCGGGTCGTGCAGCACCTTCTCCTGCAGCAGCGGGCCGGGGTCGACGCCGTTCAGTCCGGCCAGGTGTGAGCCGAGCCCGACTCCGGGCTGCTCGGCGACGAAGATCAGGTCGGCCGCCGGGTCGACGTCGACGACCTCGGGGATCGGCTGCGGCCCGGAGACGGCGACGACGGAGGCCACCGTGCCGCCGTGATCGTCACCGGCCCACTGCAGGCCGGTGATCATCCAATGCTCGGGCATCGGGCGCGGCACCCAGATCGGCACCAGCGAATCCCGGGCCACCCGGTGCAGCAGGTCCGGGGTCGGCGCCTTCGCCGGGCCGACGGGCACGATCTCGCCGTGTTCGTCACACAGCCAGGAGCTGGAGTAGAGGCCGGGTGCGCGCGCCACCGCACCGCAGCGTGGGCAGGTGCGCAGGACGGTCACCAGATCGACGTTCCCCTGCTGAGAGCCGCTGGTCAAGCCGCCGCGCTCGATCGGACCCAGCCATGATCACCTACCCACAGGTATGCGCTGGGGACGACGGGTCAGAAGGGACGGGGGACGACGATCAGGGACGGGTGGGAACGGGACCAGGGATCGGGCGGGCCGGCTGCTCACCACCACGGGCCTGCAGGTAGCTGTCCTTCGGCACCATCACCTTGCGCCGGAAGATGCAGACCACGGTCCCGTCCTGCTTGTAGCCGATGGTCTCGACGTGGACGACGCCGCGGTCGTCCTTCGACTTCGACTCCCACTTGTCCAGCACCCGGGTCTCGCCGTAGATCGTGTCGCCGTGGAAGGTCGGCGCCACATGCCGCAGCGACTCGATCTCCAGGTTGGCAATCGCCTTGCCGGAGACATCCGGCACCGACATCCCCAGCAGGATCGAGTAGACGTAGTTGCCGACCACCACGTTCTTGCCGAACTGGGTGGTCTGCTCGGCGTAGTTCGCGTCCAGGTGCAGCGGGTGATGGTTCATCGTCAGCAGGCAGAACAAGTGGTCATCGGACTCGGTCACGGTCTTGCCGGGCCAGTGCTTGTAGACGGCGTCGATCTCGAACTGCTCGTAACTGCGCCCGAACTGCATTCCGAACCCCTCACCTGTGCGACTGCTGCCATCCTGCCGCCCCACCCCCGGCCGACGCGCTGGTTGGGCGTGGTCTTGGTCACGAGCGGCACAATGGTGGGATGAGCGACGACGAATCAGCGGAAACAGTCGGACTGGAAGCACCGGAAGGCGGTGCACCGGCCGAGGCGGCCGCGGTGACGCAGCCCGAAGAGGTCGAGCACCGGGAGCGGCCCAACTCCCCCGCGTTCCGGAAATTCATCGCCGCCGGCTGGGCGCCGCGCTCGGACGAGCTGCCGGCTCCGCTGGTCTCCTCCGCGTTCGCCGCCGTCCGCCGTGATCAGGTGGCTGCCGCGCTGCCGGGCGAGCGCCTGGTGCTGCCGGCCGGGGAGTTCCGGGTGCGCAGCAACGACACCGATTACAAGTTCCGCCCGCACTCGGCGTTCGCCCACCTCACCGGCCTCGGCACGGATCGCGAGCCGGACGCCGTCCTGGTGCTCGAGTCATCGCCAACCGGGCCGAGCACGGCAACGCTCTTTTTCCGGCCCAGGGCGGAGCGGGACACTGAGGAGTTCTACGCGAATGCGCGCTACGGCGAGCTCTGGGTCGGCGTCCGTCCGAGCCTGGCCGAGGTTGCCGCCGAGACCGGCCTGACCTGCCGCCATCTGGATGAACTAGAGGAGGCGGTGACCAAGGACGTCGGCTCCGGGGACGGAGCGGTCAGCGTCCGGGTGGTTCGCGGTGCCGACAGCTCGGTTGAGGACCTGGTCAACGGCGCCCGTGAGGCGGCCGGCGTGAGCGAGGACGACGCGAAGGCCGCGGACGTCGAACTGGCTCGGGTGCTGTCCGAGCTCCGGCTGATCAAGGATGCGTACGAGATTCACGAGATGCGCCGGGCGATCGACATCACCGCGCGCGGGTTCGCCGACATCGTCCGGGCACTGCCGGCTGCGACGGCCGCGGTCCGCGGTGAGCGGGTGGTGGAGACGGCCTTTGACGCCCGGGCCCGGCAGGAGGGCAACGGCGTCGGCTACGACACCATCGCCGCCTCCGGTCCGCACGCCTGCACGCTGCACTGGATCCGCAACGACGGTCCGGTGCGCGACGGTGACCTGGTGCTGGTCGACGCGGGCGCCGAAGTGGACAGCCTCTACACCGCGGATGTCACCCGCACGCTGCCGGTGAACGGCCGCTTCAGCGATGCTCAGCTGCGGGTCTACCAGGTGGTGCTGGAGGCGGCCGATGCCGCGTTCGACGTCGCCCGGCCGGGAGTGAAGTTCCGCGACGTGCACGCCGCCGCGATGAAGGTGATCGCCGAGCGGATGCACGAGTGGGGGCTGATCCCCGGCACGGTTGAGGAGTCTCTCGACAAGGAGGGGCAGTTCCACCGGCGCTGGATGGTCCATGGCACCAGTCACCACCTCGGGATCGACGTCCACGACTGTGCGCAGGCCCGGAAGGAGATGTACCTGGACGCCGAATTGGCTCCCGGGATGATCTTCACGATCGAGCCGGGGCTGTACTTCGGTCCGAGCGACGAATTGGTCCCCGAGGAACTGCGCGGGATCGGCGTCCGGATCGAGGACGACGTGCTGGTCACCGAGGACGGTTGCGAGAACCTGTCCGGCATGCTGCCGCGTCAGCCGGTCGAGATCGAGGCCTGGATGGCGTCCCTGGAAGTCACGGGGCGCGCCGATCCTTCGGCGCTGCGGGCGTGAAAGGGCTCAGCTCTTCTTGATCACCGTGCACGGTGAGGCACGACGATTCGGGGACTTCCCGCCACGCCCCGACCAGATCCCCCAGCGGCTCGGAAACCACGAGTCGAGCATCGTCGGAGAGTTTGTGCAGGACTGGGTTGTCCGGGTACTGGTCACGCAGCGTCGAGACGTCGGTGCTGTGGAACAGCGACCGTGACCGCCCCGCGCTGGAGTAGCGGAATGCCCAGGTGGTGTCACCGTCGGTCGTCGCGACGGTCATTTGGACCGGGTCCTCGACGCCGTGCCTGCGAGCGGTCTCTTCGACGAGGCCGACCGCCCGGGCGATGGCTGCCGGGGGGTCGTCTTTCAGGCCGAACGTCAGGGCAAGGAAGAACAACATCTCCGAGTCCGTGGACCCCTCGATCGCGGGAAAGAGCGGGGGGTCAACTGCCAGAGCCAGGTCGCGCTTCATCGTCGGAAAACCTGCGAGGAAGCCGTTGTGCATCCATAGCCAGCTCCCGTGTCGGAAGGGATGGCAGTTGCTCTGCTGGACTGCGGATCCGGTTGAGGCGCGGACGTGGGCGAAGACCCGGCGCGAGGTCGCGTGGGCAGACAACTCACGCAGGTTACGGTCGTTCCAGGCGGGCTCGGTACTGCGGAAGACCCCAGGTGTCTCCATGGCGCCGTACCATCCGACACCGAACCCGTCGCCGTTGGTGGTGGTCGCGCCGAGCCTTGAGTGCTTGCTCTGCACAACGAGCGAGTTTTCAGGCTTGATCAGAAGGTCCTCCAGACTCACCGGTGTACCGGAATACGCGAGCCAACGGCACATATCGCCCTCCTTGTCCGACTCACCCCTCCTCGGCACAGATCATGCGTCACCGGCCCCCACCTCCACCTCATCCGCGACGCGTGACTTAGCGCGCGACGCACGTCCGAGGGACTGCCTGGCCGGGCGGCTGTTGCCGCTCGGCCCCTATGTACTTTCCTTTTCGCTATCTACAATCGTGGATGTGAAAAAAGAAAGCACTGACTTCCGCGCCGCGATCCTGCTTCGGCGAGCCCGCCGACACGCCGTTCTGAGCCAGGCCGAGGTCGCCGAGCGGGCCGGCGTCCCGCAGAGCACGGTCAGCGCCTACGAGTCCGGTAGTCGGCAGCCGACGCTTCCCATGCTGAGCAAGTTGCTGGAAGCGATCGGGGCGGAGCTGATCCTGGCGACCGGTCCAGCGCCCAAGCGCCTGTCCGCGCTGAGCGGGCCGGTCGGGCTACGGGTGCGGCGGCACCGGCAACTGATCGTCGAGTCCGCGGCCGGCTACGACGTCGCGAACGTTCGTGTGCTCAGCGTCGATCCCCTGGAATTTCTGGTCGACCCGAAGTCCGGAGCAACCCTTACCGGCTTGCTGAATCTCCAGACGGACGTCCAAGAACTGGTCGGCGTGCCGGTGAAACTCCTTACCGATGGCGAGCTTTCCGGCAACCGACGAGCCCGGGCGGAGCAGCAGAGCATCGCCCTGTAACGCTCCGGCTGCAGGAAATTCTCGTCCCAAAAGAAAGTGGCGATCGGACCGAACAAACCGGTCCGAGCGCGCATCGAACAGTTTGAGGCGGCCCGACGGGGTCCGTGGACGTGCGCCCGGCGTGAGGGACGTGGGCGGAGTACGAGGGGGCACTCATGTCAAGGTTGAATTGGGCTGCTGGGGTGGCGGCACTGGCGTTTACCGGGGCGTTTGCCGCGTACGGTTTCGTGGGACCGGCCGTGGGTCCGGCCGACGCCACGGCGAACCCGGCGGAAAAAGAACGTGCGGAAAAAGAAAGCACCGATCTGCGCGCTGCAATCCTGCTTCGGCGAGCCCGCCGACAGGCTGTTCTGAGCCAGGCCGAGCTCGCCGAGCGGGCCGGCGTGCCGCTGAGCACGGTCAGCGCCTACGAGTACGGGGGTCGGCAGCCGACGCTTCCCATGCTGAACAGGTTGCTCGAAGCGATCGGAGCGGAGCTGATCCTGGCGACCCGTCCAGCGCCCCAGCACTTGTCCGCGCTGAGCGGGCCGGTCGGGCTACAGGTGCGGCGGTACCGGCAGTTGATCGTCGAGACCGCGGCCGGCTATGACATCACGAACGTGCGCGTGCTCGGCGCCGACCCGCTCGAATTTCTGGTCGACCCGAAGGCCGGAGCAACCCTCACCGGCTTGCTGAACCTTCAGGCCGACATCGAGGAACTGGTCGGGGTGCCGGTGAAATTCCTTACCGATGGCGAGCTTTCCGGCAGCCGACGAGCCCGGGCCGAGCGCCAGAGCATCGCCCTGTAGCGCTCAGGCGGCCAGGGCGGCGTAGCGGCCGGCGCTGGCCAGCAGCCCTTCGTGGGTGCCCGACTCGATGATCCGGCCCTGATCGATGACGGCGATCTGGTCGGCGTTCCGGACGGTGGAGAGCCGGTGCGCGATCGTGATGGTGGTGCGCCCTTCGGCGAGTGCCTCGAAGGCCTGCTGAACGGCCCGCTCGGTCTCGGTGTCCAGCGCGCTGGTCGCCTCGTCGAGGATCAGTACCCGTGGATCGCGCAGCAAGGTCCGGGCGATCGCGATCCGCTGCTTCTCGCCGCCGGAGAAACGGTGGCCCCGGGAGCCGACCATGGTGTCGTAGCCCTCCGGCAACGACTCGATCAGGTGATGCACCTGGGCGGCTCTGGCGGCGTTCTCGATCTGCGCGTCGGTGGCATCCGGCCGGGCGTAGCGCAGGTTCTCCCGAACCGTGGTGTGCAGCAGATAGGTCTCCTGGCTGACCACGCCCACGATCGCGGCCAGGTCGGCCATCCGCAGGTCGCGGACGTCGATGCCGTCAATGGTGATCCTGCCCGCGTCGACGTCGTACAGCCGGGCGACGAGCGAGGCGAGCGTGCTCTTGCCGGAGCCGGTCTCGCCGACCAGCGCCAGCGTTGAACCGGCGGGGACGTCGAGGGTGACGCCGGCCACGGCGGCGGTGTCGCTGCCGGGATAGCTGAACGTGACGTCCTCGAAGGCGATGTGGCCGCGCACCCGCGCCGGGTCGATCGTCACCGGGTTCACCGGGTCGTTGATGTCCACCGGTAGGTCGAGGTACTCGAAGATCCGGGCGAACAATGCCAGCGAGGCGGTCAGCGAGATCCCGACATTGAGCAGGCCCATCAGCGGCCGGAACAGGCCGGTCTGCAACGAGGTGAAGGCGATCAGGGTGCCGATGGTCATGCCGTTCGAGGTCGCGGGCAGACCGGCGCTGAGGTAGATCGCGGCCGGGATCGCCGCGAAGATCACGCTCATCGACGCCATCCGCCAACGGCCGGCCAGGTCCGAGCGCAGCTCCAGGTCGATCAGTCGGAGAGACGACGCGGTGAACCGCTCGACCAGCGAGGGACCGGTGCCCATGGTCTTGGTCAGCTGGATGCCGCTGATCGAAAGACCTTCCTCAATGACCACGTTCAAGTCGGCAAGCTCACGCTGACGCTGGGTGGTGATGGCCCGGCGCATGCTGGCGACGCGGCGGGTCAGGAAGATTGCCGGCGGCATCACCACCAAGGAGATCAGGGACAGCCGCCAGGACAGCGCGATCATCGCCACCGCGGTGGCGATGGCGGTGGTCAGGTTGGCGGCGATCGACGTCGCGGTTGAGGTCACCACGCTCTGCATGCCGCCGATGTCGTTGGTGATCCGGGACTGGACCTCGCCGGTGCGGGTCCGGGTGAAGAAGCCGATGGACTGGCGCTGCAGGTGCGCGAACACGTCGGTACGCAGCGAATGCATGACCTGCTGGCCGACCCTCGTACTGATCCAGGTCTGCACCACGCCGAGGATGGCGGTGACGGTCGCGACCGCGACCATGCCGAGGACCAGCCAGACCAGCAGATTGACGTCCTGGCTCGGGAGCGCGACGTCGATGACCTCACGCAGCAGGAACGGCGAGGCCATCCCGACCACGGACGAGGCCACGATGATGGCGGTGACGATCACCAGCGGCAGTCGGTGCGCAATGAAGAGGCGACCGACGCGGGGCAGCGAGACCTTGCGGGCCTGGGCCTTCTCCTCCGCGGTGACGGTGCCGCGACCGCCCGGACGGCGGCCCGGGCCTGAGCCTGAGCCTGCATCGGAGGCGGCGCGGTTGGGCTTGATGGATTCAACGCTCTGAGTGGGGTGCGCCAAGGACGTACCTCTTTCTTCGGCAAACGAACTCTAATAATCATTGAGGTTACCTCACTATGAGGCTCCAACAGTAATCCCTGCTACCGTATTCCCATGCCGGAGCCGGACGACGAAACCCTCGCTGAGGCCTTTCGGTCGGTGGCCCACCGGCTCCGTCACCTGACCCATGACACGGTCGCTCCGTTCGGCATCACCCCAGGTCAGGCCCGGGCTCTTGGGGTCCTGCGGCGGTACGGCGGGATGCGGTTGAGCGACCTGGCCGAGCACCTGCGGATCGCCCCGCGATCGATCACCGAGGTGATCGACGCGCTGCAGGAGCGCGGTCTGGCGGAGCGATCCCCGGACCCGGCCGACCGCCGAGCGACGCTGGTGGCCCTGACGGCCGAAGGCGAGCGCCTCGGCGGTGCCGTCCGCGCGGCCCGTCGAGACGAGGCGGAGGCGTTCTTCGGCCGGCTCAGCGATGCCGACCGCGACGCCCTGGCCAGGATCCTTCGCACGCTCAGATCCTGACGACTCCGACCGAGCAGCCAGCGCCCGGCCAGCATCCGAGTGAACTCTTGCTGGTCCAGCCTGTAACGGTATTCACTCCAGCTACGATGTCCCCTCGGATGCATCGCTGTCTTCGCGATGTATGCCTGGTTGGAATCGCGCGAGGAGGTGAGATCGGTGCCGTCAAGAGATGACACCCCTGCCAGTACCGACCCTCCCGCGAAGGTCTGCCCGGTTCTGCCGAGCTGATTCCGGCTGACTCCAGCCTTTCGCGGGCCACCTGTGCTCCGGAGGTGACTCGATCATGGCTCGACCCAATCGTTCAGCCCTTGCCCGTTCGCTCGCGCTGCCCAAGACGCCGCTGCGCAACGTCTATCCGGTGCTGCGCTACGGCGCGATCGGGTCCTCGAACGGCGCCCACACCGAGACCCAGCCCCGCACCGACGGCTTGCTTGATGCCGCGGTCGACTGGGGGCACTACTGCCAGGGCCACCGCGCCGAGGTACCCGATTTCGCCTCTGCGGTGAACGCCGCCCGGGACGGCGCCGGCTTCGTCTGGCTCGGCCTGCACGAACCCTCGGCAGAGCAGCTCGAGCAGCTCGGCAAGGTGTTCTCGCTGCACCCGCTGGCCCTGGAGGACGCCGCGACCGCCCGGCAGCGACCGAAGATCGAGCGCCATGAGAGCGACATCTTTCTGGCCATGCGCACCCTGGCCTACGTCGACAGCATCGATCGCGGGGCCGGTGGTGACGTCGTCGAGACCGGTGCGGTGATGGTCTTCCTCGGCGAGTACTTCGTGATCACGATCCGGCACGGCAAGCACGCCTCGATGGCCGGGCTACGAAAGCGCCTGGAGGACAACCCGGAGCAGCTTGCGCTCGGTCCCTCGGCCGTGCTTCACGCTGTCACTGACAAGGTTGTCGATGATTACCTTGCGGTGGTCGATTCCGTCCAGCAAGACCTGGAGGAGATCGAGACCACGGTGTTCGCCCCCCGCGCGGGCACCGACATCGAGCGGATCTACCAGCTCAAGCGCGACATCATCGAGATGAAGCGAACCGTCTGGCCGCTGGCCGCGCCGCTGCGGGAGCTCTCCGAGCGGCCGCGGCGGATGATCCACCCGGAGATCCGGGAGTACTTCCGCGACGTGACCGACCACCTCACCCGGGTTCATGAGCAGGTCGCCAGCTTTGACGAGCTGCTGACCTCGATCCTGCAGGCCGGCCTGGCCAGGGTGGCGGTAGCGGAGAACGAGGACATGCGGAAGATCTCGGCCTGGGTGGCGATCGCCGCGGTGCCGACGATGATCGCCGGGATCTACGGGATGAACTTCGATCACATGCCCGAACTCCAGCACCAGTGGGGATATCCGGCTGTGCTGACGCTGATGGCCGGGATCTGCGCAACCCTCTTCCGTGGTTTCAAACGCAACGGCTGGCTGTAGGGACATTCGGATGGGTGAACCGCTCTGGGGACAGCTGACCGACGTCCCCGGGTTTCTGGTCGGTCACGCGCACCGGATCGGTGAGGGTCGGCTGACCGGCGTCACCGTGATCCTGCCGCCCCCCGGCACCGTCGGCTCGGTCGACGTCCGGGGCGGCGGTCCGGGCACCCACGAGACCGACGCCCTCGACCCGACCACCCTGGTGCCGACCGTGGACGCGGTGGTGCTCACCGGTGGCAGCGCTTTCGGACTGGCCTCCGCGCACGGCGTCCAGCGCTGGTGCGCCGATCAGGGCCGAGGATTCCCGGCCGGACCGCCGGACGACCCGACGTCCCTGCTGGTCCCGATCGTCCCGGCGGCCGCCATCTTTGACCTCGGCCGCGGCGGCGCGGGCGCCGATCCGGCCGCGCAGCCCGATGCCGAACTCGGCCGGCTGGCCGTGCTGGACGCCGCCGCGAGCGCCGGGCGAGCGGTCCCCCGCGGCAGTGTGGGGGTGGGTGCCGGGGCGCGGATGGCGTTGCAGACCCTGCGCGGCGGGGTCGGGACGGCGTCCGTCAGCCTGCCCGGCGGTGTGCTGGTGGGCGCGGTGGTGGTGGTGAATGCGCTCGGTAGCCCGATCGACCCGGTCACCGGCGCGCTGTTCGGAACCGCCTTCGTCCCGCCGGGCCGGCCCCGGCCACCGGAGCTGGCGGCCGGTGAGCAGGCCCGAGCGGCGCAACCGTCCGAAACGGGAAGAGATCGTGGGCCGGGCACCGCAGCGACAGCGAACACGACGCTGGCGGTGGTGGCGACCAATGCCGCGCTGGATCCGGCGCAGGCCCGCCGGACCGCCACCGCCGCCCACGACGGAATTGCCCGCGGGCTCTCCCCGGCCCACACCCTGCTCGACGGCGACACCGTGTTCACGCTGGCCAGCGGGCAGATCCCGGTTGACCTGATGGGCCTGGTCGCGGTTCAGGCCGCGGCCGCAGACGCCGTCCTGCTCGCCATCCTGGACGCCGTCCTCAGCGCGGGTTAGGCAGGCGGTTCCTGGATCGGGTTCTGCTGGGTCGGTGCAGCCTGCTGAGCCTGAGCAGCCTGCTGGGCCTGAGTGGCCTCACGTTCGCGGTCCTCGGCCTTCTTCTTGTCGTCCTCGACCTTCTTCTTGTCGATCATCTCGCTGTAGGTCGGGCCGGTGATCGGCTCCATCGGCGGCGCACCCGGCTCCGGCCCGGCCGGGGCCGAGGCCGGGAAGGGCTCCTTCGGCTGCCCCGGGGCCGGGGTGATCGGGGCCGTGGCCCCACCCGAAGGCCCGCTGCCCCAGCCGCCGCCACTGCTGGACGGGCCACCCTCGCGCGCCAGCTGGTTCAGCAGCTGGGTCGCCTTGCCGGCCTGCTCGGTCAGGCACAGCAGCCGGTACTCACCGGCGACGATCTGGCTGGTTGAGGTGAAGTCCCGCCGTCCTCCGGTGAAGGCGTACGACATCACCCCGAACAGCAGCCCGAACGCGGCACCGATGAAGACCGCGAAGAACACGCTGAAGCCCTCGGCACTGCCGAAGAGCGAGATCAGCAGCCCGACGAACAGCCCGAACCAGGCTCCGGAGGCCAGTCCGGCCACCGCCACCCGGGCGTAGGTGAGGCGGCCCGTGACCCGTTCCACCATCTTCAGGTCAACCCCGACGATGGTCACCGCCTGCACCGGGAAGTGATTGTCGGACAGATAGTCGACGGCCTTCTGGGCTTCCAGGTATGTCCCGAACTGGGCGATCGTGTCGCCCCGAGGGGGCATCGGCAGCCCGGGCTGCTGGTTGGACTTGAACGGCGCGAGATTGGACATCTGATCATTGTCTCCGATCTCGTGCCGTTCTCACACCGCGCCCGTCGAGGACTTCTGCGCTGCCGAGGTCTCGGTGCGGGCGTTGCCGGTCGACAACTTGCCGCCGGCGTTCTCCAAATGCGCCCGGACGAACCAGTGGAACTGCTCCAATTCGTGAAGGTGCCCGATCAGCAGGTCGTTCGTCACCGGGTCAATCTCTTCGACGTCCTTGGCGACCTGCCGGACGCTGCTGATCACTCCCTGGTAGACCAGATCCAGGGCGCCGAGGTGCTCGATCGCACCCGCCCGGCCGATCGAGTATTCGTCCCAGTCCCGCTGGGCGACGATCGCGCCCGGCGTACCCTGCGGCGCCGAACCCAGGGTGGCGATCCGCTCGGCGACCTCGTCCGCATACCCGCGGACGATCTCCACCTGCGGGTCGATCATCTGGTGCACCGAGATGAAGTGCGGGCCGACCACGTTCCAGTGCACGTGCTTCAGGGTGAGGTGCAGATCGTTGTACATGTTCAGCCGCTGCTGCAGCGCCTGCGCAACCGTCGCACCCTGCTTCGTGGTCAGGCCCGGAACCGTGTAGGACGGCTCCGTGGTGATCGCGTCGGTGGTGTTCTGGGTGAGTTGAGTAGTCGTTGTAGCCATGCCGCAACGCTAGGACCGGCCACTCCGGCTCGCAGGTCGAGAAGGTCCTCAGCGCCGGGCGTAGTCCTCCAGCAGCCGGCGCCCGATGATCATCTTCTGGATGTCGGCGGTGCCCTCGCCGATCAGCAGCATCGGTGCCTCCCGGTACAGCCGCTCGATCTCGTACTCCTTGGAATAGCCGTAGCCGCCGTGGATCCGGAACGAGTCCTCGACCACCTGATGGCAGTACTCGCTGGCCAGGTACTTGGCCATCCCCGCCTCCAGGTCGTTGCGCTCGCCGGCGTCCTTGACCCGGGCCGCCTTCACCATCATCTGGTGCGCCGCCTCCACCTTCACCGCCATCTCGGCGAGCCGGAACATCACTGCCTGGTGCTCGGCGATCTTCTTCCCGAAAGTCTCACGCTGCTGGGCATAATCGATGCCGATCTCGAACGCCCGCAGGGCCAGTCCGCAGGCTCGGGCGGCGACGTTCACCCGGCCCACCTCAACGCCGTCCATCATTTGGTAAAAGCCCTTGCCCGGCACGCCGCCGAGCAGTTCCGCGTCCGTGGTGGTGTAGCCGTCGAAGATCAGCTCGGTGGTGTCAACGCCCTTGTAGCCCATCTTTTCGATCTTTCCGGGGACCAGCAGGCCGGGTGCCGTCGTGCCGAATCCGGCGTCCTTCTCCACCAGGAACGTGCTCATCTTTTTGTACACCGACTCCACGCCGGGGTCGGTATCGGTCTTCGTCAGCACCGCGACCAGGGTCGAGGACGCGCCGTTGGTCAGCCACATCTTCTGACCGTTGATCGTCCACTGATGGCCGGTACCGTCAGGGTTTTCAGATCTGACCGCCCTGGTCCGGATCGCCGAGACGTCGGACCCGCACTGCGGCTCGCTCATCGAGAACGCGCCGCGCACCTCGCCGGTGGCCATCCGGGGCAGGTACTTCCGCTTCTGCTCCTCGGTGCCGTGCTGAATCAGCAGGTAGGCGACGATGAAGTGGGTGTTGATGATCCCGGAGACGCTCATCCAGCCGCGGGCGATCTCCTCGACCACCAGGGCGTAGGTGAGCAGCGACTCGCCGAGTCCGCCGTACTCCTCGGGGATCATCAGGCCGAAGATCCCCATCTCCTTCATGCCCTCGACGATCTCGGTCGGATACTCGTCCTTGTGCTCCAGCTGGGTCGCCACCGGAAGGATCTGCTCGTCGACGAAGATCCGCACCGCTTTCAGGATCTCGCGCTGGTCCTCGGTGAGACCCTCGGTGCTCTGCAGACGACCCATGAGCGGCTTCGCTCCCCTTGCTTGGCGGACGATTGACGGATGGTGCTCGGATAGTGCTGGATATCGACGGACACAGCGCCCGGAGGAGGGGCGACCGTCGGACCTCTTGCGAGTATGGGCAGCGTCCGGACATCGGCGCACCGGGGGCCGGTGTGACCGTCACCACCGGTAACCAACCTGAATCGGGACATCCTTCGCCATCATGACCTCGTCCGCAGTCGATCCGAAGCCCGCCGAGCCCGACGATCGGGGCGGCCGACCGACCCGGCGCTCCATCCTCACCGGCGCCCTGATCGGCGTGGCGGCGGGACTGGCCGGCACCGGGTTCCTGGTCGAGAACGAGATCCTGCCCGGGCGTGTCGCGCTGGCCAAGGCGCTCGGCCAGGACGGTGAGCCGGGCGTGGTGCCGACCGGGTCGGCCGCAACGGCGGGCGAGCTCCGCCGCGGCTCCTTCAACTCTCCGGCCCGCGGTGGCCTCCCGACCGGCTGGGCGATCGCCTACCCGCCGGACATCGACCCGGACCGGCCGGTCACCGCGACGGGCAGACCGCTATCAGTGTGCGTCGTCCTGCACGGTCGGGGTGACGAGGCCGCCAGCATCGTGCCGATGGGCTATCCGGCCTTCCTGGCGACCGCCGTCCGGGCCGGCCTGCCGCCGTTCGCGCTGGCCGCGGTCGACGGCGGCGAACGGTACTGGCATCGCCGCGCGGACGGCGAGGACACCGGCCGGATGGTGCTGGAGGAGTGGTTGCCCCGTCTGGCGGACCTCGGGCTGGCCGCCGGGCCGACGAATCGGATCGGATTCCTGGGCTGGTCGATGGGCGGCTACGGATCGTTGCTGCTGGCCTCTCGGCTGGGGCCGGATCGGGTGGCGGCGATCGCAGCCGAGTCGCCGGCGCTCTGGCTGCGGGCCGCGGACAGCGCCCTGGGGGCCTTTGACAACGCCGCCGATTTCCGGGCCAACGACGTCTTCGCCCGGCGCGCGGTGCTGAGCCGGATCCCGATCCGGATCGACTGCGGGATCGCCGACCCGTTCCATTCCGCGGCCCGAGAGTTCGCCTCCGGGCTGCATCCGCGCCCGGTGATCGACCTGGGTGCCGGAGATCACAGTTGGGGCTACTGGCGGCGTAAAGCACCAAAGGCGATCAATTTTGTTGGGAATTCCTTGTTCCAGGATTAGCTGAGCCTTTTCGCCCTGGTTAACGGTCGATTCACGGTTGCTTACCCGAGGTCGCAGGAGAAAGGGCTCGCCCACGGGAATGGGCTCTCAAGCGCCTTGGTTGGCACCATTGGCGCGGTCGAACGGCCAGTCCAGGCGCTGGATGTGGGATTTCCTGAGATCCAACGTCCAAATGGTGGACGGCACATTGACGGCGTAGAACTGTGAACGTAATGTCACGGATAGCCATCCAGAGCGGCCGAGAGTCCTGGCTCGACGACGCCGCAGCAACCACCCCTTTGAGGGCCGGTGCTACCGCCAGGATCGATGGAGGAGATATGTCCCCGAAGGCGAGACTGACGAAACCGCCAGTCACTCTGCTCACGAAGCGCGCCTACGTGGACCTGTTGCGCACCTCCAGCGCGGCGTGTCGACGCTACACCGCCCGCTGAACCCCGTTCCGCGCAACAGCTTCTCCAGTCCCCAGCCCGCGCACTGAGCGTCGGTCACCGAGTGCTGCCCTGACCGGGCACCCCGGCGACTGCCCGGTGCCTTCGGTCTGACCTCCTGGGAAGCCAGCGCACCACCAGGAGGAAAAGACCCGTGAGCATTGAAACCGAGAACCCGGCCGCCGGCACCAGTCGGCCCGTGCGGTCTCGGCCTGCCCAGAGCAAGCGATCCGAGGGCCAGTGGGCCCTCGGCGAGCACGCTCCGCTGAACCCGAACGAGGAGTGGAAGGCCAAGGAAGGCGGCCTGGCGGTCCGCGACCGGGTGCTCAGCACGTACGCCAGGGACGGCTTCGCCAGCATCCCGGGTGAAGATCTGCGCGGCCGGATGCGCTGGTGGGGCCTCTACACCCAGCGCCGTCCGGGAATCGACGGTGGCCGGACCGCCGCCCTGGAGCCGCACGAACTGGACGACGAGTACTTCATGCTGCGGGTCCGGATCGACGGCGGTGCCGTCACCCTGGCCCAGTTGCGGGCCCTGGCGGAGATCTCCACGACCTACGCCCGGGGCACCGCCGACGTCACCGACCGGCAGAACATCCAGTACCACTGGATCCGGATCGAGGACGTCCCGGCGATCTGGGAGATCCTCGGCAAGGTCCGCCTGGGCAGCACCGAGGCCTGCGGCGACACCCCGCGCGTGGTGCTCGGTTCGCCGGTCGCCGGGGTCGCCGCCGACGAGATCATTGACGGCACGCCGGCGATCAAGGCGATCGTGAAGCGGTTCATCGGTGACCCGGACCTGGCCAACCTGCCACGCAAGTTCAAGACCGCGATCAGCGGCAGCCCGCACCAGGACGTCGCGCACGAGATCAGTGACGTCGCCTTCATCGGCGTGGTGCACCCGGAGTTCGGGCCCGGCTTCGACCTGTGGGTCGGCGGTGGGCTGTCCACCAACCCGATGCTCGGGCAGCGGCTCGGCGCGTGGGTGCCGCTGGACGAGGTGCCGGACGTCTGGCACGGCGTCATCAAGATCTTCCGCGACTACGGGTACCGCCGGCTGCGGACCCGGGCCAGGCTGAAGTTCCTGATGGCCGACTGGGGACCGGAGAAATTCCGGGAAATCCTCGAAAAGGAGTACCTCGGCCGCGCCCTGATCGACGGCCCGGCCCCGCAGCTGCCGGCCGAGGGCCGACATGATCACGTCGGCGTGCACCGGCAGAAGAACGGCAAGTTCTATGTCGGAGCAGCGCCGGTCGTCGGCCGGGTCAGCGGGGACGCGCTGAGCAAGCTGGCGGACGCCGCGGAGAAGGCCGGGAGCAACCGGATCCGGTTCACCCCGGAACAGAAGATCGTCGTCCTGGACGTCGTCGCCAAGCGGGTTCCGGACCTGCTGGACGACCTGGACGAGATCGGGCTCTCCGCCCGTGCCTCGGCCTTCCGCCGCGGCACGATGGCCTGCACCGGGATCGAGTTCTGCAAGCTGGCGATCACCGACACCAAGAAGACCGCGACCACCCTGGTGACCGAGCTGGAGAACCGGCTGGCCGACATCCCGGAGCTGTTCACCCTGGACGGGCCGTCGCTCAGCATCAACCTGAACGGCTGCCCCAACTCCTGCGCCCGGGCACAGATCGCCGACATCGGGCTCAAGGGCATCCAGGTGCCCAACCCGGACGACCCGCAGGGGCCGACCATCGAGGGCTTCCAGATCCACCTCGGGGGCGGCCTCGGACTGCACGCCGGCTTCGGCCGGAAGCTGCGCGGACTGAAGACCTCGAGCGCGGACCTGCCCGACTACGTCGAGCGGATCGTCCGTCGCTGGCTGGCCGAGCGGGCCGACGACGAGGCCTTCGCCTCCTGGGTGGTCCGGGCAACCGAGGATGATCTGCGGTGAACGCGGCCGCGGGCACTGCCGTGACGGGTGAGAGCGGGGACAGCGGCACCGGGGAACGGGCCGTGCCGTACTGCTGCCCGTTCTGTGCCGAGGAGGACCTGCGCCCGCTGGAAGCCGGCGCGGTCCCCGGCCTGACCCGCGGTGGTTGGCACTGTCGTAGCTGCCTCAGGGTTTTCAGCATCAACTTTCACGGATTGCACCAACCGGTGCTGCCCGGTTCGACTCCGGCAGCCCAGGTCCCCTTGGAGAAATCATGATTGGCTCATTGATCAGTAGGCCCGAGGACGTCGCGGCCGCGCTGGAGGACAACCCAGAGCGGTTCGCCGCCGAGGCCAACGCCGTGCTGGAAGGCGCCGACCCGCTCACCGTGCTGGGTTGGGCCGGACGGGCTTTCGGCAAGGCCCTGGTCGTGACGGCGGCGATGGGTGACACCGTGCTCGCGCACCTCACCTCCCGGGCGGTGCCCGGAACCAGCATGATCTTCGTCGACACGGGTTATCACTTCGCCGAGACGATCGGTACCGCCGCCGCCGTCGAGGCGTCGTACCCGTTGCGGATGCTGACGATTCGGCCCAAGGAATCGGTGGAGCAGCATGAGGCCAAGCGTGGCCAGCTGTACCTGACCGACCCGGACGCCTGCTGCGCGCTGCGCAAGGTGGCGCCGCTGGACAACGCCCTGCGCGGCTACCGGGCGTGGGCCACCGGGCTGCGCCGGGACGACTCCGCCGACCGCGCCGACACCCCGACCGTGCGCTGGGACGCCAAGCGCGGCCTGCTCAAGCTCGCGCCGATCGCGGCCTGGACGCAGGAGGACGTGGACGGCTACCTGGACGCACACCCCGAGGTGCTGAGCAACCCGCTGCTGCAGATGAACTACCGCTCGATCGGCTGCGCGCCGTGCACCCGGGCGGTTGCCCCCGGCGAGGACGCCCGCGCCGGTCGCTGGGCCGGCAAGGCCAAGTCGGAGTGCGGCATCCACCAGTAGGCAGCGTCAAGTGGTGAGGTCTCCGGTTGAGGGGGCGGTCAGCGACGCTTCGGACGAGCGCCCTTGGCCAGCTCGACGTCGAACGCGGCGTCGAATTCCTCGATCAGCCGGGCGATCTCGGGTCGGCGCAGGACTTCCTCCACACGCTCGACGCCCTCCCCCACCGCGCCACCGGGATCGAGTCCGGGGCCGCCGGCCTGGCCCTCGTGAGTGTCGTGCGCGAAGGTCATCCGGGCGTATCGGACCGCCGCCGCGGTGAGTCCACGCCCTTGGGACAGACCGTCCGCCAGCGCAGCGGTGAAGAGCCGCAGGTCCATCCCCTTCAGCGCCGCGTCGAACGCCAAGCGGATCTGCACCGCCTCGGCGCGCAACTGCTTCTGCTCCGAGCCGACCAGCCGGCCCTGGACCAGGCAGCGGTGCACGGTCCGGGCCAGGAGCAACACGGTCATCACGTCCGTCGGAACGCCGCGGACCGACCCGAACAGCGCGACATACTTGCGGATCGGGAACAGGATCACCCGGCGCGGCACCGTGCCCAGGTACCGGAAGGATCTCCAGATCATCCCGGCCGACGTGGCATCCACCCCCGCGTACAGCGGTTCCACCCACTCGGACGAATAGGTCCGACCGTTCGCCCGGAGCGTGCGCAGCACCGCGATCCGGATCGCGCGATACTTCACCGCGTCGTCCAGGAGCGGCACCGGAATGAATCGCGTCGCTGCGGAAGCGATCGCGCAGACCGCCCATTCGCTGATCAGCTGCCGACTGGGTTCCGTCCCGCTCACCGGCGTGCTCCGCTCAGATGACGTCATGCTCGTGAGGCTAGGCCCTTGATCGCAGGTCCGACATTCGACCGGCTCAGCGCGACCGGCGGCTACGGCGACATCCGCGCAGCAGGAGTGTCAGAGTGCGGGGATGGTTGATGAGCCTGCGGCGCTGAACCCGCATCCGTTGACCGGGCAGTTGTTCCCGTCGCCGGTCCCGCCGGGTACCGGCTGGCCGGAAGACCCCGCGACCGCGCAGACCCCGGTGGCGGCGCGGGCGTCGAGCGTCCGCCGACTGGCCGGTTCCGCCGCCGGACTCGGTGAGCTGGAAGCCCGGGTATCGGTCTGCCGCGCCTGCCCCCGGCTGGTCGACTGGCGCGAGGAAGTGGCCCGATCCGGTCGGCGGGCCTATCGCGGCCAGCCCTACTGGGGACGGCCGATCCCGGGCTGGGGCGACGAAGCGGCCTGGCTGCTGGTGGTCGGGTTGGCGCCGGCCGCGCACGGCGGCAACCGGACGGGACGGGTCTTCACCGGAGATCGGTCCGGCGACTGGATCTTCGCCGCGCTGCACCGGGCCGGTTGGGCCGCCCGGGAGAGGAGTGACGTCGCGGGTGACGGGCAGGCACTGACCGGCGTCCGGATCGCCGCCCCGGTCCGCTGCGCGCCGCCGGACAACAAGCCGCTGCCGGTCGAGCGGGACACCTGCGCACCCTGGTTCGACCGCGAAATCGCCCTCCTGGAGCCGTCCGTGAGGGTATTTCTGGCGCTCGGTGGATTCGCCTGGGAGACCGCGCTGGCTGCGGCCCGACGCCAAGGCTGGAGCGTGCCGGTCCCCCGCCCGAAGTTCGGCCACGGCGCCGAGGTGCTGCTCGAACGTCCCGGCCGACCGGCTGACCAGGGCATTTGGCTCGTGGGCAGCTACCACGTCAGCCAGCAGAACACCTTCACCGGACGGCTCACCGAACCCATGCTGGACGCCGTCCTGGCCCAGGCCGCCGACCACCGCCTGCCGGACCCTGGTCAGCCCCGGCGAAGGCTGTGATTCCATGATCAAAAAGCCTGGATCGCAGCCCTCAGAGGGGCTAACCGCCTGCTTGCGTCGTCCAAAGATTGTGGTCTGCGTCTCTTGACGGGGCGGGGGGCGAAGTGGGGGTACCGCCTAGGCTCGACGGTATGCGCAGCCCCAAGGATTTCTTCCGGCCACTGGCGGTCGGAGCCCCCGAACCCCTGCGGGACATCCCGGCCAGGCCGTCGCGGATGATCCACTTCTTCCCGGCGTCCAACCCCAAGCTGGTCGCCAAGGTGCCGGAGATCGCGCCGACGGTGGACGTCCTGCTGGCCAACCTGGAGGACGGTGTCCCGGCCGTCGACAAGGAAGCGGCTCGCGCCGGGCTGGTCGAGGCGGCGAAGGCCTGGTCCACGCCGGACACGCAGCTGTGGACACGGGTGAACTCGCTGGACTCACCGTGGGGCTTGGACGATTTGACCACCGCCGTGCTCGAGGCCGGGCACGCGCTGGACGTCGTGATGATCCCGAAGGTGGAGGGCGCGGCCGACATCCACTACGTGGACCGGTTGCTGGCCCAGCTCGAGGCGAAGGCCGGCCTGGACCGGCCGATCCTGGTGCACGCGATCCTGGAGACGGCCAGCGGGGTGGCGAACGTCGAGGAGATCTGCGCCGCCAGCCCGCGAATGCAGGGCCTCTCGCTCGGCCCGGCCGACCTGGCCGCGAACCGGCGGATGAAGACCACCCGGGTCGGCGGCGGTCACCCTGGATACCTGGTCCGGCAGGACCCGTCGCCGGACCAGCCGGACGCCCCTCGAGCCACCTACCAGCAGGACCTCTGGCACTACACGATCGCCCGGATGGTTGACGCCTGCGTCAGCAACGGCATCTTCCCGTACTACGGCCCGTTCGGTGACATCCGCGACGTCGTGGCCTGCGAGGACCAGTTCCGCAATGCCTTCCTGCTCGGCTGCGTCGGCGCCTGGAGCCTGCATCCGGCACAGATTCCCCTTGCGAAGCGGGTTTTCAGCCCCGGCCCGGCCGATGTCAGACATGCCCAGCGGGTGATCGCGGCGATGGGCGACGGCACCGGGGCGATCATGCTGGACGGGAAGATGGAGGACGACGCCTCGGTCAAGCAGTGCCGGGTGATCCTGGAGACCGCCCGCGCCCTGGCCGCTCGGGACCCGGAACTGGCTGCCAGGTACGGCTTTGAGGTGACGGCGTGACAGACTCCGCAATCGAGCCGGCGCTGCGTCCACGCCGCTCGGTGCTGTACATGCCCGGCGCCAACGAGCGAGCCTTGGAAAAGGCGAAGACCCTGCCGGCCGACGCACTGATCCTCGATCTCGAGGACGCGGTCGCCCCGGAGGCCAAACCGGCCGCCCGGGAACGGGTCTGCGCCGCCATCGGATCCGGCGACTACGGCACCCGGGAGCTGACGATCCGGGTCAACGGCCTGGACACCGACTGGTTCGCCGCTGACCTGCGGGCCGTCGCCCAGGCCGGTCCGGCGGGCGTGGTCGTCCCGAAGATCTCTTCCGCCGCCGACGTGCACGCGGTGGAGAAGGCGCTGGAAGCCGGCGGCGCCCCCGATCACACCGCGATCTGGGCGATGGTCGAGACCCCGGCGGCGATGTTCGCCGCCCGGGAGATCGCGGCCGCCTCCGCCCGCCTCACCGTGCTGGTGATGGGCACCAACGATCTGGCGAAAGAGCTTCACGCCGAGCATGTTCCCGGGCGCGCCCCGCTGCTGGCCGGGCTCGGGCTGGCGCTGCTCAGCGCCCGCGCGGAGGCCAAGGTGATCCTGGACGGCGTCTACAACGACGTCAAGGACACGCCGGGCTTCGAGGCCGAGTGCCGGCAGGGCCGCGAGTTCGGCTTCGACGGCAAGACGCTGATCCACCCCGGCCAGATCGAGCCGTGCAACCGGGTGTTCGCTCCGACGCCGGCCCAGATCGAGGAGAGCCAGGCCGTGCTCGTGGCCTGGGAACAGGCGCTGGCCCAGGGGCTGGGAGTGGCCACCGTGAACGGCCGGATGGTCGAGAACCTGCACGTCGAGAACGCCCGCCGAATCCTCGCCGTCGCCGAGGCCATCAGCGCCCGGTAACCGCCCGGTGATTCAGTTGACCGGCAGGAGTTCGGTGGTTGGCACACGTCGCGAACGGACGACGATCACCAGGCCGAGCAGCATCAGCAGGGTTCCGGGGAGCACCGAAGCCGGCGGCACTTGTCCGAGCCAGGCCCAGGCCACCAGCGAGGCGCCCGGCACCTCGAGCAGGATCGCCAGGGCCAACGGGGTCACCCCGATCTTCGGCAACGCGGCGTTCAGCAGGGTGTGCCCGAGCAGCTGGGCGCCGATCGTGACGATCGCCAACTCGATCCAGGTCTGCCGGTCGAACCCGACCAACCGGGTGCCGGTCAGCAGGCAGACCGGCAGCAGCAGCGCCGCGCAGGCGCCGTACGCCAGCAGTGTGTAGACCGCGGTGGACGCCGTCTGCATCACCCGGTCACCGATCAGCACGTAGCCGGCCGCCGCGATCGCCCCGCCGAGCGAGAGCACATCGCCGAGCAGCGCATCGCCGGAGCGAGCGGCGTCGACTCCGGTGATCGCCAGCACCCCGATCATTGCCAGCAGCACCCCTAGCAGCACCGGACGCGGCACCGGTACCCGCCGGACCAGGTCGTACCCGACCGTCCAGATCGGGGTGGTGCAGACCAGCGCGGTCGACGCGGTGACGCTGGTCAACCGCAGACCGCTGAACCAGGTGACGAAGTGAACGGCGAGCAGTACCCCGGCCAGCATCGCCAGCCATCGAGCCCGGCTGGGCAGTGCGGCCGGGCCGCCGCGCTCGCGAGCAGCGACCCAGGCACCGGAAACCGCCGCTCCCCCCAGGTTGCGCCAGAACGCCACGGCCAGGATCGGCGCCGCCGTCGCGGCGGTCACCGGAGCGGACGATGAGATGCCTATCACTGCCACCGCGACCAGCAGCCAAGCGCGGGTCGAGCTGAGAAGCGACACCCCGTGAGCGAAGCACACACGGCCTCCGCTGCGCCGCGCGGGCCTCGCCAAACAACGCACTACAACAACCTGGTTACGGGGACGCTACAAGCGGCACAGTGGAGTGGTGCCTGCTCTGGGATGTGGCAATCTCAGTGGATGTGACCGCCGACCCCGCGCCGACCATGCGTCGACCGCTCTCCCCTGTGGAAGCGGCGCTGGTCGCCGAGGCATGCACGCGTAGCGATCTGGTCTGGCTGCGCGCCGGCAGAGAGGGTCGCCACCACGCGGCCTGGCATGTCTGGCACGACGACGCGGTCTGCATCGTCTACGGCGTCGGCGAGCAGATGCTCCCGTTGCTGAGCGGCGAGATCGAGGTCATCGCCCGGAGCAAGGACTCCGGCGCCCAGGTGATCGGGTTCCTGGCCCAGGTCGACACCTTGACCAGTCGCAGCCCGGAATGGGACGCCGCGGCGCAGGCCCTCTCCTCGGCCCGGCTGAACGCCGTCGACCTGCCGCAACAGCGCGAGCGCTGGGCCAGCGGAGCGTTGATCTCGCTGCTCCGGCCGGTCGCGGTCACGGTCGCCGCCCGCGGCGACGACGACACCCCGGCCGGCAGCATGATGCCGCCCGGTGGGCCGGGCACCACGCTGAACCGGAAGCCCTTCCACCTCGGCCGTCGGCAGCGGCGCGCCCTGCGACTTCGCCGCCGCCGAACCGACGACGAGACGTAGATCTGCACCGTTCAGCAGCGGGGCAGGCGCATGGCGGCGCGGCGCGGGCGACCTGTTGGCGGGGGTGCGGGGCCGCTTCCGGGTAGAGGCCCTAGCCTGGGGCGGTGAGCGCAGCCGCTGCTCGGGTGTTCGTCGCGCGGATGGCCGGACTGGCCGTCTTCGACCCCCTCGGCGATCAGGTCGGGCGGGTCCGCGACGTTATTGCCATGGTCCGGCCCGGGAAGCAGGCGCCCCGGGTGGTCGGCCTGATGGTCGAGGTGCGCGGGCGTCGAAAGGTTTTCGTTCCGATGACCCGGGTCACCCATATCGACGCCGGCCAGGTGATCACGACCGGCCTGGTGAACATGCGCCGGTTCGAACAGCGGCCGACCGAGACCCTGGTTCTGGGCGAGCTGCTGGACCGCACGGTCACGCTGCGCACCGACGGCACGCCGGTGATCATCGAGGACGTCGCGATGGAGCCGAACCGGACCAAGGAGTGGCGGCTCACCCGGGCCTACGTCCGGCGGATCCGGCCGGGCCGGTTGCGCCGCCGGGGCGAGGCGTTTGTGGTCGGTATCGACCAGCTCGACGATCTCGGCATCGTCGAACAGCGGCAGGGCGCCGCCAATCTGCTCGCGGCGTTCGAGGAGCTGAAGGCCGCCGACCTGGCCGAGGTGATCCATGAGCTGGCACCCAAGCGCCGGATCGAGGTGGCCTCGGCGCTGGACGACGAGCGACTGGCCGACGTCCTGGAGGAACTGCCCGAGGACGCCCAGGTGGAGATCCTCACCGAACTGGCGACCGAACGGGCCGCCGATGTGCTGGAGGCGATGCAGCCCGACGACGCCGCCGACCTGCTGTCCGAGCTGCCCGCCGAGCAGCGGGAACTGCTGCTGACCCTGATGGACCCGGGCGAAGCCGCCGACGTCCGCCGGCTGCTGGCCTACGCTGACAACACGGCCGGCGGCCTGATGACGCCCGAGCCGGTGGTGCTGCCGCCGGACGCGGCGATCGCCGAGGCGCTGGCGCGGGTCCGCCGGGCGGAGCTCTCGCCCGCGCTCGCGGCCGCCGTTTTCGTCTGCCGGCCGCCCTTGGAGACGCCGAGCGGCAAGTACCTGGGGATGGCGCACATTCAGCGCATGCTCCGCGAGCCGCCGCACGAGTCGGTGGGCACGGTGATGGACCGGGACGTCGAGCCGTTGCCGACCAGCGCGACGCTGGCGCAGGTGGCCCGGCACCTGGCGACGTACAACCTGGTCTCGGTGCCGATCACGGACGAGCTCGGCCGGCTGGTCGGCGCGGTCACCGTGGATGACGTCCTGGATCACCTGCTGCCGGACGACTGGCGGGACAACGACGACGGGCTCGGCGACGTCACCGGGGAGATTCCTCGTGTCCGCTGAGCGCAAACCGGCCGGGTCGGACGACGGGTCGAAGACCCCGAAGAAGAACCCCAAAGGTTCGAAGAAGGCCTCGAAGAAGGTGTCTCCCGAGACGGCCGGGAGCTCGCTGTTCGCCCGCAAGGACTCCGCCCAAAAGGACCGGGTTCGTCAGGATTCGGCCCGGCGGGAGACCCTCCGCCGTCGGCCGTCGGGCCGCCGTCCCGGGCTCGACACCCCGATGGACTCGCGCCGGGTGCTCCGTGGCCCTGTGGTCGACAGCGAGACCTTCGGACGCTGGTCCGAGGCTTTCGCCCGATTCATGGGCACCGCCTGGTTCCTGGTCGGGATGACCGTTTTCGTCGGCGCCTGGCTGGCCTGGAACGCGTTCGCCCCGGCCGACCTGCAGTTCGACCCGCGGCGGCTGAACTTCACCCTGATGACGCTGATCCTCAGCCTGCAGGCGTCGTACGCGGCGCCGCTGATCCTGCTCGCGCAGAACCGGCAGGCCGATCGCGACCGGGTGACCGCCGAGCAGGACCGGGACCGGGCCGAACGGGCGCTGGCCGACACCGAGTACCTGGCCCGGGAGGTGGCCGCGCTCCGGATCGCCCTGGGCGAGGTGGCGACCCGCGACTTCGTCCGTTCCGAGCTGCGATCCCTGCTCGAGGAGCTCCAGCCGAAAGGCCCGGAGACGCCCGCTGTGACCCGCAAGCCGCCGCGCAAGCCGGTTGACTCGTTCGGGTCAACCCGAGAGGCGGAGTTGCCGACAGACAGGGGGTGACGTCCCCTCCAACCGGCCGCCCTCCTGGTCCGGGTGTGCCCCGGCCCGCGGCCGGCGGACCGACTCGGATGGCGGAACGCAAGCGGTTGGGCGACATCCTGGTCGAGTCCGGGCTGCTCACCGCCGCCCAGCTGGACCAGGCCCTGGTCGAGCAGCGTCGGGCGGACGCGCCCCGCCGCCGACTCGGCCAGGTGGTCTCCGACCTCAACTTCGCCACCGAGCGGCAGGTCGCCGAGGCGCTGGCGAACCTGCTCGGGCTGCGCATGATCGACCTGTCAAAGGCGATGCCGGCCCCGGACGTGGTCCGGCTGCTGCCCCGCGCGGTCGCCGAGCGCACCCGGGTGCTGGTGCTGGACAAGACGGCAAAAGGCCTGGTGGTCGCGGCTGCCGACCCGACCAACGTGCTGGCCCTGGACGACGTCAAGCTCTACACCCGCAGCCCCGACATCGAAGTACTGGTCGCCACCGACAGCCAGATCCGCGACCACCTGGCTCGCGCCTGGTCGCTGGGCGAGGACTCGAGCGCCGCGGCGATGGTCGAGGAGACCGTCGAGGAGGACGACGGGGACGCCTCCTTCGGCACCGCCGACGACGAGGCCCCGATCGTCAAGCTGGTGAACCGGATCTTCGGCGACGCCGTCAAGTTGCGCGCCTCCGACATCCACGTCGAGGTGCAGCGGGACACGCTCCGGATCCGGTTCCGGATCGACGGCCTGCTGCGGGATGTGATGACCGCACCGCGGCGGATCTCCACCGCGGTGATCAGCCGGATCAAGATCATTTCTGGGCTGGACATCTCCGAACGGCGGGTCCCGCAGGACGGCCGGACCCGGATCGTCGTCGACAACATGGCGATCGACTGCCGGATCAGCACCCTGCCCAGCCTGCACGGGGAGAAGGTGGTGATCCGGCTGCTGACCCGGGGCGACGACATTCCGTCGCTGGCCTCGCTGGGCTTCGAGCCTCGCCAGCTGGAGGATTTCCAGGCCTCACTGGCGGTGCCGCAGGGGCTGGTTCTGATCACCGGGCCGACCGGGTCGGGCAAGACCAACACGCTGTACTCGGCGATCGCGGAGATCAGCGACCCGGACAAGAACATCGTCACCCTGGAGGACCCGATCGAGGTCCAGCTGCCGGGGATCACCCAGGTCGGCGTCAATGTGAAGACCGGCATGACGTTCTCCGCCGGGCTGCGCTCGATCCTGCGACAGGACCCGGACATCATCCTGGTCGGCGAGGTCCGGGACGGCGAGACCGCGGAGCTCGCGCTCAAGGCGTCGATCACCGGGCACCTGGTGCTGACCACGCTGCACACCAACTCGGCGGTCGCCGCGTTGACTCGGCTGGTCGACATGGGTGCCGAGCCATTCCTCGTCGCATCCTCGCTGACCTGCGCGATCGCCCAGCGACTGGTCCGGGTTCCGTGCTCGAACTGCGCCGCGCCGTACGTACCGAGCGACGACACCCTGACCCTGCTCGGACTGCGCCAGGAGGACCTCGAAGGCGCCACCCCGATGATGGGCAACGGCTGCCCGGAGTGCGGTGGGACCGGCTACCGGGGTCGGACGGCGGTCTACGAGGTGCTGGTCGTCGACACCGTGATCCGCCAGGTGCTGATGAACGACGCCACCGAGGCGGCACTCTCGACCGCGGCGCTGGCCAGCGGCATGCAGACGCTGCGCGGATCCGCCCTGGACAAGGCCCGAGCGGGCAAGACCACGTACGAGGAGGCGCTGCGGGTCACGCACTCCGACCACGGCGGCTCGCACACCTGCCCGGCCTGCGAGCGCTCGGTCGAGTCCGACATGGTGGCTTGCCCGTGGTGTGGCACGAACCTGGACCGGGGACACTGCTCGAACTGCACCCGCAGCCTGGAGCCGGACTGGAGGCTCTGCCCTTATTGCCGGACGCCGATCGAGCCGCATCACGCCGTGCCGCTGCACCAGACCCTGTGAGCTGCCCAGCTGTGACGTGATCAGTGGTGTTAGCGCGTGGTCTTACCGAGTGCTGAGCGCGGAGGAGCACTCCCCGGCGAGCTCTGTCAGCTCTTCCAGCTCGACCTCGGTCCACTGCCGGGGACGGTGATCGATCGCACACATCGCCCCGACCACCGGTCCGGGGCCGGTCCGCAACGGGACGCCGGCGTAGGCGATGACCCCCAACTCAATGATCGCCAGATTGTCGGCCACCAGCGGGTTGTCGTGTGCGTTGGCCACCACCAGCGGACTGCCCGAGGTCACCACGTGCTGGCAGAACGAGTGCGACAGCGGCGTCCAGCGCTCACCGTTCCAGGGCTCCGGCAGGCCGTAGGCCCCGGGCAGGACCTGTCCTTCGACGTCGACCAAGGAGACCAGGGCGATCGGCGCCACCAGCCGCGTCGCCACCAGCTGGGCGAAGTGGTCGAAGATCGGCGCTGCTTCGGCAGGCAACGGGGTCAGTGGCGGAAGGTCCACCACACCTCCAGACCCGGACGGGCGCCGCGCCCAGGACCGGCGCAGCACGACTCCTGCCATCGTGCAACAGAAGATGGCCGGGCGCGCGGCGAAACCCGAGCAGGGGGTGGCCGGAGGGTGACCGCGCGCCGGAGTATCGGCGCACACGGCATACCATCGAGCTATGTCCGCGCCACTGCTCGACGCCGTCCAGGCCGCCTTGGCCACCGTGAATGACCCGGAGATCCGGCGGCCGATCACCGAGCTCGACATGGTGAAGTCCGTCAATATTGATGGCCCTGTGGTGTCGATCACGATCTGGCTCACGGTCGCCGCCTGCCCGATGAAGGACCGGCTGACCACCGACATCACCGCCGCCGTCACCGCCGTGGCCGGAGTCGAGCGGGTCGCCGTCGTCCTGGATGTGATGTCGGACGACCAGCGGGCCGCGCTCAAGGAGAAGCTGCGCGGGCCGCAGGCCAACCGCGAGGTGCCGTTCTCCAAGCCCGGTTCGCTGACCCGGATCTACGCGGTCGCCTCCGGCAAGGGCGGGGTCGGCAAGTCCAGCGTGACGGTGAACCTGGCCGCCGCGATGGCCGCCGACGGGCTGTCCGTCGGCGTGCTGGACGCCGATGTGTACGGCTTCTCGGTGCCCCGGATGCTCGGCGTGACCCAGCCGCCGACCCGAGTTGACGACATGATCCTTCCGCCGGTCGCGCACGACGTGAAGGTGATCTCGATCGGGATGTTCGTCCCCGGCAACCAGCCGGTGGTGTGGCGCGGACCGATGCTGCACCGGGCGCTGGAGCAGTTCCTCACCGACGTCTTCTGGGGTGACCTCGACGTGTTGCTGCTGGACCTGCCGCCGGGCACCGGTGACATCGCGATCAGCACCGCCCAGCTGCTGCCGAATGCCGAGATCCTCGTTGTCACCACGCCGCAGCAGGCCGCGGCCGAGGTGGCCGAGCGGGCCGGTTCGATCGCCCTGCAGACCAAGCAGCAGGTTGTCGGTGTGGTCGAGAACATGTCCTGGCTGGAGCAGCCGGACGGCTCACGGCTGGAACTGTTCGGTGCCGGGGGTGGCGCCATGGTGGCCGCGTCCCTCGGTCGCTCGATCGGCTCGCCGGTGTCGCTGCTCGGCCAGATCCCGCTGGACGTCGCACTGCGCGAGGGCGGGGACAACGGTGTGCCGCTGGTGCTCTCCAACCCCGACAGCCCGGCTGCGCAGGCCCTCAGCGGAATCGCCCGGCAGCTGGGGCGGCGCGCACGCGGTCTGGCCGGCCGCTCGCTGGGCCTCACCCCGGCCGGGCGCTGACCAGCCGCTGCTTCGCCCGGCGTGACCCGGCGCGGAGCCGATTCCCCCGTCCCACGGTACTTTTCCGGATTCCAAGGTGGTCTTGCCAGGTGATTCGATGAACCGCGCGACCGAGCCGATGCTGCTGCTCAGCGATCCGACGATCCGGGACATGCCGTTCCAGGAGATCGGTGACCCGGTGCTGGACCTGCGTGAGGTGCCGGAACTGCGCCTGGATTCCCGACTGGCCGACCCGGAAGGCGCATTCGCCGGACTGCGAGCGGGCACCCTGGACCGACTGCTGACCGCCCAAGCAGCCCTGCCGACCGACGTCCAATTGCTTGTCGTTGAAGGATATCGGCCACTTGCGTTGCAGCAGCGTTACTTCGGCGAGTACGAGCAGGAACTGCGGGAGCTGAGCCCGGACTGGCCGGCCGATCGGGTGCGGGTGGAGGCAAGCAAGTACGTCTCGCCGCCGGAGGTCGGCCCGCACTGCACCGGCGGTGCGGTGGACCTCACGCTCTGCACCGCGGACGGGACCGAACTCGACCTCGGGACGAACGTCAACGACAGCCCGGTGGCCAGCAACAACACGTGTTTCACTGCAGCCGCAGGACTTTCCGTGCAGGCCCGGCGAAACCGTGACCTGCTGGTCGAGGTGCTCAGCGCAGCCGGTTTGGTGAACTACCCCACCGAATGGTGGCATTGGTCATTCGGTGATCGGTACTGGGCGGCAAGCACTGGCAACCCGCATGCGATGTACGGGCCGTGCGCGGGTCCGTCACCGCGATAACGGGTCTGGCCGCGCGATAGCTCAGGGCACTGTCCTCAGGTGGCGTCGGGATCGAAGGCGGGCGGGGCGCTCGGGCCCGTTCCACCGCCAGGCCCGGATTCGGCGCTGTCCGGGCTCACGCCGTTGTCCTTGCTCAGATTGACGCCGGTACTGCCGTTCGACCCCTGGCTGGCCGCTCGTCGAGCGGCGGCCGTGGCCGCCGCCGGCCCGCCGTCGGACTGCGGCTTCTCGCCTTCCCAGCCGGTGCCGCCCGGGCCAGGTCCGTCGACGTCGTCGTCCTCGCCGAGCCGCCCGGAGCGGTCGCCGTCCTTCAGGCCGAGTGGATCATCCGGATCCCAGACATCGGACAGCGCCTCACGGACGATCCGGCGCGGGTCGTACTGGCGCGGGTCGAGCTTGGTCCAGTCGATGTCGTCGAACTCCGGACCCATCTCGTTGCGCACCTGCTTGCTCGCGCCCTGCGCCATCCGGCGCAGTTCGCGAACCAGGCGGGCTAGTTGCTGAGCGTATTCCGGCAGCCGTTCCGGGCCCAGGACGACGGCAGCAACCACCAGCAGGACGATGAACTCGCTGGGATTGACTCCGAACACAGCTGAACCTTAATCGGTCGCTTCGCTGAGTTTGACCCGGACCTGGCTTTCGGCCTTTCCACGCAAGACCGTGAGGGTGATCGTCTCTCCCGGAGTCTGGGCTCGGATGGCCACGATCAGCTCATCCGGCTCGGTCACGGGTCGGCCATCGATCTTCAGGATGACGTCGCCGGCCTTGATCCCGGCCTGGTCGGCAGGCCCGTTCACGGTGACCGGCTTGACCCCGTTCGAGCTGGTCTGCTCGCTGACCTTCACGCCTCGGCCGGTGTAATTGCTGTCCAGCGACACCCCGATGATCGGGTGTGAGGCCTTGCCGGTGCGGATCAGCTGCTCCGCCGTCCGCCGGGCCTGGTTGCTCGGGATCGCGAACCCCAGACCGATGTTGCCGGACGTCGAGCCCAGCGACCCCGGTGACCTGGCGATCGCCGAGTTGACGGCGATCACGTTGCCGGAGACGTCCACCAGCGGCCCGCCCGAGTTGCCCGGGTTGATCGCGGCGTCGGTCTGGATCGCATTGATGAAAGCCGGCTTGTTGCCCTCACCGGCGGCGACCGGCCTGTTCAGGGCGCTGACGATGCCGGTGGTGACGGTGCCCTGCAGACCGAGCGGCGCGCCGATCGCGACCACCGGGTCGCCCACCCGGACCGAGTCGGAATCGCCGAGCGCCAGCTCCCGCAGGCCCTTGGCCGTGACCTTGACCACAGCCAGGTCGTACGAGGCGTCGAGGCCGACCACCTTGCCCGGCACCTGGGTGCCGTCCTGGAAAATCACCTCGATGGACGTCGCGGCCGTGGCGCCGCCCGCCGTGACGACGTGGTTGTTGGTCAGGATGTAGCCCAGGTCGGCGTCGATCACGAACCCGGACCCGGTCCCGGCCTCCTCGCCGGCCTGCACGTTGATCGACACAACGCTGGGCAGGACGGCAGCAGCGACCGTGGTGACCGAGCTGGTGGCCCGGTTCGCGTCCACCTTCGCCGGCGCCGGAAGCGAGATCGTCGGATTGCGTCCCGAGGAGTCGGCGGTGTTGTCCCGCAGCGCACTGCCGGCCACCCCACCGAGCGCACCGACCAGCAGGCAGGCTCCGACCAGCAGCGCGATCAACGCGCTTCGGCCTTTCTTCCGCCCGTTGCTGTCGACGGCCGAGTACGGCTGCGGTGGCCAGCCGGTGCCGCCGTACTGCTGGGTGGGGCCGAACTGCTGGGTGGGCTGGCTGGCATCGGCGTACCAAGGGGCGGACGGGTTCGTCCCGGCGGTCTGATCCGGCTGACCGGGTTGGCCGGGCTGACCCGGCTGACTGGCCTGGCCCATCAACCCGGCTAGACCCGACTGACTTGGCTGACTGGGCTGGCCCGGCTGACTGGACTGGCTCGGCTGGCTCGGCTGGCCTTGCGGCGACTCGAACCCCTGCGGCGCGACGTACTGCGGGTACTGCGACGGCTGTGGGTACTCCGGCGGTTGCGGGTACTGCAGGGTCGGCTGGCCCTCGGCCGGGGCGTAGTCCAGGTGCTGCGGGGCGTACCCGGCCGGTGGGGCGTATCCGGCGGGCGGCGTGTACTTCGGTGGCTCGTAGTCGGCCAGCGGCGTCAAAGGGGCCAGTGGGGCCTGCACGGGCCGCGTCACCTGACTCGGTTCTTCAGCGGACTGCTCCTCGGCCGGCGCCTCCACAGCCGCGGGCTCCCCGGACGACAACTCCTCGGACGCAGACCCCTCAGACACCACCAGCGAATCCGGCGACGGCGACGGCGAATCCGGCGGCGCCGCGAGTTCCTCAGCCGGAACCTCGCTCACGCCGGCGTCCTCGCCAGCAGCCTGGGCGATCGGCTCCCGGGGGGCAGGGTTCGCGGGCGCGTCGACGGACGACGGTGCCGAGTCGCTGGGATGGCCCCAAGGATCGGGTGATGGCGGTCGGGCCCACACCGGTTCCGGCCGAACCTCCGACGTTGGGTCGGCTTCGATCTTGTCCGGTTCAGGACGGGCGTCCGTCATCGTCGTGATTCCTTCCCGATTGGCGATCCCGCCGCAAGCATGTCCACTCTCACACGTTCCGGCAGGCTGGGCCGCCTGGGGTGGGTGCGATCAGCTTTTGAACCATGCCAGGGCCGATCCCATTCTCTGCTGCAAGGACCCCAGTGTGCCGTGATTCGACTGCCGGGGTAGCGCGCTGAGGATCGTCCGGAAATCGGCCGGTTCGGCATCCCCGACTGCGGTGATCACCGTCGGGCCGCCCTGCCAGATCATCACCTCGGGCCAACCGTCGCGCACATACACGTTGGTGTCTCCCCACTTTCGGCTGGTCAGGCCGGTCAATCCGGTCGCGTCGAGCTCTCCGCGCTGCAGGAACACCGAGATCGCGGACAGCCCGTCGCCGTAGGTCAGGTGCAGGGTGGAGCGGCCGGAAACCGTCCTGCGGCGGGCATCCAGCATGACGTAGCCGGCCGCGAGGGCGACCGGGCAGGGCCAGCCGTCCGCCCGTAACGCCGTCAATTCGGTCGGGCTGACAATTTCGCTCCACGGATCGCCCGGGGCAGGGGTAGGCGTCGAGGTGGCCGCCGGATTCGGCTGGCTGAACCGGCCGGACCTGCGGATCGCCGGGACGGTCAGGCCGCCGATCCCAACCGCCCGGACCGGTGCCCGAAGCGGCCCGACCGCTGTGGTCGAGCCCGTGCCGTCCGGTGCCGATCCGGCGTTGGTCAGGGTCAGCTGCAGGAACGCGGCCATCCGCTGCGGCCGACCGGCACTGTCGAGCACGTCCTGGCGCAACAGCAGGCCAGTCCGGTTGTCCAGCCACATTCTGGCCATCTCCCGGCCTGCCCGGGCGGCCACGACCACGGTGGCGGTCCGGCCGGCCACCCGGTCGGTTCCGTCGGTCCGCAGCTCATAACCGGCCGCCAAGGCGTCCAGGGCACGCTCGGACAGCCCAGCCAGCGCGTCACCGTCCGCCATGCTCCCCGTCCCGGGCCCGGCCGGCTGACTCCCGGCCGCGGCATCGCGGGCGGTAGCGGTTCGGACGCCGTCCGAATCCTGGACCAGGTCGAGCACCCGGGTGATCGAGCTGTCCGGGTGCCGGGCGCTGACGATCTCGGTACCGGTGAACGCGAGATCGCGGCCGGCGTTGATCGAGCGACGCAGCCAGGCCAGCGAGAGTGCCTCCTCAGCCCTGGAGGCAGTCCCGCTCGCAGCCGAACCGCCGAACGGGGACGTGTTGCTACCGAGCGGGGCCGGCTCGGGCCGCTCCACGCCGACCGCGGAGATAGCAGGCGGAAGCCCAACCAGCACGATCAGGATGAGCAGTGGGACGGCGGAACCAACGATCACGGTCCGCGCGGGGCTCACTTTCGGGCCCCCACCAGTCCCCACACCACCGTCTGGTCAGCGATGGGCAACCGACCCGTGGTGGCCGTGTGCTCCAGCACCAACGAGTCGACCGGGGGAACCACCCGGGTGGTGGCAACCCCGCCGTTCGCGACGCCACCGGCAACACCGGCACCGACCAGGCAGGCGGCACCGACCATCGCCGCGGCCACCCGGTTCCGAGACGTGCGGCTGACCCGAACCATCCTGGTCAGGCCGGCCGCACTGGTGGCTGCGCGGGTCAACGGCGGCCGGGAGGAGCCACGCCGACCGGGCGGGCGCGACGCCGTGCTCCGACCGGGCTCAACGCTGCGGCCGAGGTTGCCCTGCGCCGCGATGCTGCTGAGGCTGGCGACCAGCTCCGGGCGCGGGCTGCCCGGGACATGGCCGGAGCGCGGCGGTAGCGGCCCGGATGGCCCGGCCAGCTCCAGAAGCCGGCGGACCAGCAAGTCTGCCGGTGAGGGTTCGCCGAGCGAGGCGAGGCGCTGCTTCATCAGCCGCTCGATCTCCACCGCCTCGCGGCAGTGGCTGCAGCCGGTGATGTGCATCAGGGCGCGCTCGGCACCGTCAACCGAGAGCTGACCGTCAACCAGGGACGTGACCCGTTCACCCAAATGGCTCATCGGGTGATCTCCTCGCTGGGCTCCGCAGAGCTGACGTCGGAGTCGCCGAACGAGGTCGGGCGGCGGTGCGCCAACTCGCTGCGCAGCAGAGCGCGGCCACGGTGGATCCGGGAACGCACGGTTCCCAGTTTGACGTCGAGCGTCGCGGCGATCTCCTCGTAGGAGAGGCCTTCGATGTCGCAGAGCACGACGGCGGCACGGAAGTCCGGCGGCAGCATGTCAAGCGCATGCTGGACGTCGTAGTCCAGGTTGTTGTGCTCCCAGGCCCGCTCCGGACCGGGCTCGCGACCCGGCAACCGGTCGCCGACGTCGTCCGGCAGCCCGTCGAAGCGGATCCGCTGCTTACGCCGGGCCTGGTCGAGGAAGAGGTTCGTGGTGATCCGGTGCAGCCAGCCCTCGAAGGTGCCCGGCGTGTACGAGGACAGCGACCGGAACACCCGGACGAAGACCTCCTGGGTCAGGTCCTCGGCGTCGTGCTGGTTCCCGGTCAACCGGTAGGCCAGCCGGTACACCCGGGTGGAGTGCTCTCGGACGATGTCGTCCCAGCTCGGCGGCGTCCAGGCAGCAGCGGCAGCGTCGGCAGCGGTGGAGGCAGAGCCGTCAGCAGCGCCGGCCGCAGCCGAGGCCGGAACGGCCGCGGCGGTGCTGATGCCCGTGCTGCTGATACCCGCGTCGGCCGCTGGCGCCTGCTCGCGGGCCGGCGCCAGGTGGCGCTTCGGGGCCTCGTGCGGCAATCCGGACCCTTCGGAGGGAGCGAAGCGCGCCGTCTCCACGCCTCGTGAGCCACGGTCGTTCGCGCTCCGCGAACGACCCAAACTCAGACGCAGCGGAAACGAGCCCGCAGGCATCGCATACGCCGACACCGTGCCTCCATCCTCGCCCACACGTAGGGCGATCTGCTACCCGGGTCAATCTTCGATACCGGTTCTGCCGGTGTTTCCCAATGATTGACGTTCAAACTGGGCTAACGCCGGGAGTGGCCTGGGCGTTCCCTGCTTCACTGGGGGCGCCCTAGGCTGGCGCCGCAGGAAGGCCTCGCCGGACACCGCATGTCCGCCGCGCATCGACCTGCAAACCGCTCGCCCGCACGAATGACAACCCCTCGTGCGGGCCGACGACTGGAGACCGTGATCAGAGCACCGACACCCGCGACCTGGGCTTATGCGGAGAACTTCGTGCCCGAGGACGACGTGCTGGCACGCGCCCGGGCCCGGGCCGGCGAACTCGGCTGCACGGCCGTCCATCCGGGGGCCGGCGCGGCGCTGAGTGTGATCGTCGCCGCACTTTCCGCCCGGGCCGTCGTCGAGATCGGCACCGGCACCGGCGTCTCCGGGGTGTACCTGTTGCGGGGGATGCCTGCTGACGGCGTTCTGACCACGATCGACGTCGAGGTGGAGAACCAGCGCGCGGCTCGCGAGGCGTTCGTCGAGGCCGGGATCCGGCCGAACCGAACCCGGCTGATCCCCGGCCGGGCCCTGGACGTGCTGCCCCGGCTCACCGACGGCGCCTACGACCTGGTGCTGCTCGACGCCGACAAGATCGAGTACACCGCGTACCTGGAGCAGGCGCTGCGGCTGCTGCGCAAGGGCGGGGTGCTCGCCATCGACAACGCGCTCTGGCGAGACCGGGTGGCCGATCCGGCACAGCGCGATCCCGTCACGACGGCGATCCGCGAGGTCGGCAAGGCCGTCCGCGACCACGATCAACTGCTCCCGGCCATGCTGCCGTGTGGTGAGGGCCTGCTGCTGGCGGTGAAGCGCTGAATACTCAACCGATCGACCCGGACCGGCCGGCTCCGCCGCGCCGACTGCTGCGCGGATCAGAGCAACTGGGTGGCCTGGTCGGGCACCGATTGCTGGTCGGGATCACCTACCTGGACGCCGGCGGCCAGGTCACCGGCACCCAGCAGTTCTGCGGGCAGGTGCTGGAGGTCTGCGACGGGGTTGTTGTGGTCGAGCGCCCGGGCGAGGACGAGCCCGCCGTGCTGCCCGCCGATGCCGCCGCCTACCGCAGCGCCGAGCCGGGCACCTACAAGCTCCACGAGACCGGCGAGATCATCATCGATCCCGACTTCCTCAGCACCTGGCGAGTCGCCGCCCCCGATTAGCGCAAGCTCTCCAGCCAGCGCAGCAGCAGCCGGGCGCCGTAGCCGGTAGCGCCGCGGTTGACCTCGTACTCCTCGCGGTCCGAGCGGGCCGTGCCGGCGATGTCGAGGTGCACCCAGCGGTGTGCGCCGACGAACTCACGCAGGAACAGCGCGGCGGTGATCGACCCGCCGCCCACCTTGCCGCCCTTGCCGGGCACGTGCCGCAGGTCCGCGATCGGGGAGTCGAGCACCGCGCGGTACTCCTCCACCAGCGGCATCCGCCAGACGTGCTCACCGCTGTCGACCCCGGCCGTGGTCAGCGCGGCGGCAAGCCGATCCTCACCGGTGAAGAGGGCGGCATGCCGACGGCCGAGCCCCTGGGTGGCGGCTCCGGTAAGGGTGGCGATATCGATGATCACGTCCGGATCGAGCCGGGTCGCCGCGTAGGACAGCGCGTCGGCCAGCACCATCCGGCCCTCGGCGTCGGTGTTCAGGATCTCCACGGTGGTGCCGCCGTGCACGGTGACCACGTCGCCCGGGCGGTAGGACGACGCCCCGAAGGCATTCTCCGCGAGCGGCAACAGGCCCGTCACCGGCCGGCGAACGCCGAGCTCGCGGCAGCCGAGCAGGGTCGCCAGCACCGCCGCCGCACCGGACATGTCGGTCTTCATCGGCACCATCGACTCTCGCGGCTTGATCGAGATCCCGCCGGTGTCATAGGTGATGCCCTTACCGACCAGCACGATCGGCCGGGGCGGCCGGGCGCCGGGCCGGGTGGACCCGGCTGCGCCCAGGTCAGGCAGGTCAGGCAAGTAATCGAGGCGGACGAAGCGGGGTGGCGTCGCCGATCCGGAGCCGACCGCCAGTACCCCGCCGAAGCCCTCGGCCCGGAGCCGGTCCTCGTCCCACACCTCGACCCGCAGTCCGGCGGCCTCGCCGAGCTCGCGGGCCTGCTCGGCCAGCCAGCCCGGGCTCTTCAGGTTGGACGGCATCTCGGCCAGATCACGGGCCACCACGGTGGCTCGGGCATGCGCCAGACCCTGCGCCACCACGGCCTCCCGATGATCACCAACCAAGGTGATGATGGGCACCGGGAGCTGCGTGTCGCGGGCGCGCTGCCCGGCGCTCGGGGTGATGTAGCCGCCGAGGAGCAGCCCTTCGACAACGGCACGAACGCTCTCAGCATTCGCCCTGTTACCCAGAGTGGTTATCAGGTGCTTGCGCCCCCGTCCCGCCCGACCGAGCGCAGCCGCCGCCCGGCGGAAATCCGTCGGTGTCCCGGCGCCGACTCCGACCAGGAAGAACCGGGTCGGCAGCCCGTCCGGCGCCAGCACCGGCACCCGGATCACCTCGCCGACCTTGCCGGTGACCCGCTCGCCGGCGATCACCGCGTCAAGATCGACCCGATAGGCCGCAGCCAGCTCCCGGGCATCGGCCCCGGGAGCTGTGGCGCCCTCTTTGATCGGAACACCCACCACATCCACGGTGGCACCGTCGACGGACCCGTCCCGGGCTGCGGTCAGCAGCGAGCCACGGCGGGTCGTAACGGTGGTCTGCGGCGTGGCACGTGGCATGACGGCAACCACCAGGTCACCTCCGGGGTGTTGTACGGGCGGGCGGTGAGCTGAGGTGAGCTGAACAGCGGCAGAGCTAGGGCGACGCGGCTATCCAGCGACCGCCTTCAAAGCATCACCCAGCTCGCTTGCCTCGGTGGCGGACATCTCTACGACCAACCGGCCACCACCTTCGAGCGGGACGCGCATGACGATGCCGCGTCCTTCCTTGGTGACCTCCAACGGGCCGTCGCCGGTCCTCGGCTTCATGGCCGCCATCTGGCTCCCCTTCCTCGTTGCTACGCCCGATGGGGTCGTCGCAGACTGCTGTTGGCTCGATGCCCGTCGCTTTCCCGTGACGGGCACGGAGCGTGACTTCCTGCATTATCCCGGATACCGGTTCCACTACGAAACGCAGCGCCTGGGACGGCGCGTCCGAAGCGGGACGAAACCGCCCAGCACGCTCTCGAAGGGCTACCCGGGCGGCGATCCGCGCGGCGCGACGGCCTCCGGGACGACGTTCACCAGCGCTCTCGCATGGCAGTCCGCGTAATGATCATTGACCAGGCCACAGGCCTGCATCGCGGCATACGCCGTGGTTGGGCCGACCCAGCCGAAGCCGTACCGCTTCAGCGCCCGGGCCAGCGCGGTGGACTCGGGTGTGGTGGCCGGGACGTCGCCCTGCACTCGAGGGGCAGGGCGGCCGGGTTCCGGGGCGAACGACCAGACCAGGGCGTCGAGTCCGCCGTCCACCGCGTCCCGAACGGCCAGCACGGCCCGCGCGTTCATGATCGCCGCGGCGATCTTGGCCCGGTTCCGGACGATGCCCGGATCGGCCAGCAGCCGCGCGATGTCGTCGTCCTTGAACCCGGCGACCTGCTCGGCGTCGAACCCGGCGAACGCCGTCCGGAACCCCTCGCGCTTGCGCAGGATGGTGATCCAGGACAACCCGGACTGGAAGGCTTCCAGGCTGATCCGCTCGAAGAGCCGGGTCTCCCCGTGCACCACCCGGCCCCACTCCTGGTCGTGATAGCGCTCGTACTCCGCGCTGGAGGCACCCCAGCTGCACCTGGCAAGCCCGTCGGCACCGATCACGACGGCCTGCGGCACCACAACCTCGGCGGCCACGCCCTCGTCGGCCACCTCCGGCACGGCGGTTTGCATTCGCTCAGCCACCTCAGCGCACCTCCCCCTCGATCTCGGCCGCCATCGCCTTCAGCACCCGGTCGAACCCGAACCGGCCGCCGACCTCGATCAGCCAACCCACCGGCCGGGTCAGCAGCACGGGAGCCACCTGCACGTCTTCGGTCCAGCGCACCCTGCTGCCGTGGCCGGGCCCGGCCGCCACCTCAAAGCCTGCCCAGCCGAGGATCACCCGGCCGTGTTTCTGCACCCGGACGTACCCGGGCAGGCCATCCGCCGGCGGCGACCATTCAACGACCTCCATCGGGTCGTCGAATCCGATCATGCCGACCCCGGAGTGAGCGACGAAGGTCGCGCCCACGCCGTCCGACCGAGCACTGGTCACCCGGACCGAGGTCAACGGGATCCAGCGAGCATGCGCAGGCCAGTCGGTCATCCGCTCCCAGACCCGTTCCACCGGGGCCGCAACGTCGATCGACGCGGCGAATCGGGCCATCAGTCCCGGCCTGCCCGCCAGCCGGCGGGCCAGGTCGCGTTCTCGGCTGCCATCACTTCCGTACCAGGAGCTTCTGCACCATGCCCCGCGGTGCCATCGGCGCCATCGGTGTCATCCAGATCGGTGCTGGGAATCGACAGCGCCGTGCCCGAAGCCGGTGCCGCGCCCGACCCGAACCCGTCGGCTCCGGCGAACCCGCCGGCCCCGGCCGCCTCGTCGGCCCCCTCGGGCAGCAGCGCACGCAGCCGATCCAGCTCGGCGGACAGGCGATCCATCGCGGCGTCCACCTGATCCATCCGATACCCGCGGAAGGCCTGGACGAAGCGCAGATCCGCGACATCCTTGCCGGTCAGCGGCTCGTCCGGGAGCGCCCGCACCGGGATCGGGCTGGCCGGCTCCTCGAGGCCACCGGATACGGCACCCGCGACAACGGCGGACACCCCGGCCACCACGGCGATGATCAGCAGCACCATTACTAAGGTCACGGAAGGATCGTCCCATGGACCGCCGACTCCATCACAGACCGGATCGGGGGTCGATCGGTCCGGGCCACCCGGCGCACCACCGGCAACCAGCTGCCCTGGAGCTCGCCGTCCGAGGCCACCGCGCCGGATCCAGCGGGCTCACGGCCGGGCCCATCGGACCCATACCGGTGCTCGTACTGCACCAGGTCCACCGGCACCGGCTCCAGATCGACCCCGGACCGGTGCAGCACGGTGGCCAGCACCTCCTGGGCCATCGCCCCCAGATCGGTGAGGTTGCGGTTGCGGTGCTTGCGGACGCCGAGGTCCACCTGCCCGATCGCGTCCAGCCCGCGACTGGTCACGGTGTCCAGCAGGAGCCCGATCTCGACCCCGTAGCCACCGGCGAACGGCAACGACTCCAGCAGTTCCCGAGTGCCGGCGTACTCCCCGCCGAGCGGCTGGATGACGCCGGAGAGCCAGGGCGCGAATCGGGCCAGCAGCGGCCTGGCCATCAACTCGGTGACCCGCCCACCACCGGTGCCCTGCTCGCTGTTGCCGATCCGCAGCGGCCGCCGGTAGAAGCCCTTGACCAGTGCCACGCCGTCCACCGTCAGCAGTGGGCCGAGCAGGCCTACCACCACCTCCGGGCCGACGTCCACCAGATCCGCGTCGACGAAGACGATCAGGTCTCCGCTGGTCGCGGCCAGCGAGCGCCAGAGCACCTCGCCCTTACCGGGTCGTGGCTCCACCCCGGGCAGCGCGGTCTCCCGGTCGATCACCACGGCACCGGCGGCCCGGGCCCGCTCGGCGGTCCGGTCGGTGCACCCACCGTCCAGCACGACGACCTCGTCCACCAGGGCACCGGCGGCCCGGACCGCGGTCACCACCGCGCCGACGGTGTCCTCCTCGTTCAACGCCGGCAGCACCACGCTGACCGTCCGGCCGCGTTTGGCCGCGATCAGCTCTTCGGCGGTCCAGCCGGCCCGCTGCCAGGTACGAGCGGAGAACCAGCGCTGGACGTCGTCCCGCAGGACCGGAAGCTCGTTCACGCCAGCCCCCGCACCGCGCGGGCGGGCGGGCGCTCACCTCGGATGCTGGCCACCATGTCGATCACCTGCCGGGTGGCCGCGACGTCATGGGCGCGGAACACCTTGGCCCCCGACCAGGCCGCCACCGCGGTCGCAGCGAGCGTGCCGGCGAGCCGATCGTCCACCGCGAGGTCGAGGGTCTCCCCGACGAAGTCCTTGCGGGACAGCGACATCAGCACCGGATACCCCAGGGCCACCAGGGCATCGGTGTGGCGCAGCAGGGCCAGCCCGTGCCAGGTGTTCTTGCCGAAGTCGTGGGTGGGGTCCAGCAGCAGCGACTCGGCGGGCACCCCGGCCGCGACCGCCCGGCGGGCGGTCGCGGTGAGAGCGGCCAGCACGTCGTCCACCACGCCGTCCGGGGTGTCGCCGTAGCTCACCCGGTGCGGCCGGGTCCGTGGTACCGCTCCCCCGGTGTGCGAACAGACCAGCCCAGCGCCATGCGCCGCGGCCACCTCGGCCAGCCTCGGGTCGTGCCCGGCCCAGGTGTCGTTGATCAGGCTTGCTCCGGCCGCGCAGGCCTGCTCGGCCACCTCGGCCCGCCAGGTGTCGACGCTGAGCAGCAGGCTGGGATGGGCAGACCGGATCCGGGACAGGAACGGGACGACCCGGCGCAACTCCTCGGTGACGTCGACGTCGTCCCCCGGTCCGGCCTTGACCCCGCCGATGTCCACCAGATCGGCACCCTCGGCCTCGGCCCGGGCCACCGCCTCGGCCGCCAGCTCGACGTCGAACTGCCGGGCACCGGGATAAAACGAGTCCGGGGTTCGGTTGATCACCGCCATCACCAGCGGCCGGCCGGGCGGGAACTCCCGACCACCCAACCGCAGCAGTGCCGAGGCGGGCGGAACGGTCACGGTGTGGACTCCATCACGTCGCCGGCCGAGGGGGTCATCGGCGGCCGGGAGACCAGGCCGGCCTCGATCGCGTCCAGCGCGGACCGCACGTCCGTGGTCCAGACCAGGGCCTGCGCCGCGGAGCCGTGCAGAAAGCCCTCCGACGCCAGCCCGCGGATCAGGTCGTGCAGCGGCGCGTACAGACCGGTCGGGTCGAGCACCACCACCGGCTTGGTGTGCATGCCGAGGGTGGCGGCCACCCAGACCTCGGTCAGCTCCTCCAGGGTTCCGAGGCCACCGGGCAGCGCCAGGAAGGCATCGGCCGCGGCGTCCATCCTGCCCTTGCGCTCGCGCATGTCCGCAGTGACCACCAGCTCGTCGGCGTCGATGTCGGCCACCTCCATCGCCAGCAGCGCCGTCGGGATCACCCCGATGGTGTGCCGACCGCCGGCCCGAACGGCGGTGGCGACCGCGCCCATCATCGAAACCCGGCCGCCGCCGGACACCAGATCGTGCCCCCGGGCCGCGATCGCCGTCCCAACCCGGGAGGCGAGCTCGATGTACTCGGGGGCGATCCGTTCGGACGACGAGCAGAAGACACAGATCCTGGCCACGGACGTCATTCTCCCGGTCGGCCGATCGGCCGCGGCACCTGCCCCGGAATCGGCTACTCCGGACGCGTGACGGGCCTACCGCCGTCGGACGGGCCCGGCCGCTCGGTCGGTCGCTCCGCTCGCTCCTTGCGGGCAGCCACCAGCAGCTCGACCGCTTCCTGCACGTCATCGGTCAGGCTCAACAGCTTCAGATCGGCCGGATTGATCATTCCGCGCTCCACCACCGGGCCGGCCAGCCAGCTCAGCAGCCCACCCCAGTACTCCGTGCCCATCAGCACGATCGGGAACGACGTCACCTTGTGCGTCTGCACCAGGACCAGGGCCTCGAACAGCTCGTCGAAGGTGCCGAACCCCCCGGGCAGGACGACGAAGCCCTGGGCGTATTTGACGAACATGGTCTTGCGGGCGAAGAAGTAGCGGAAGTTCACCCCGAGGTCGACCCACTGGTTCATGCCCTGCTCGAACGGCAGCTCGATGCCCAGCCCGACCGAGACCCCACCGGCCTCGAACGCCCCCTTGTTCGCTCCGGCCATCGCGCCCGGCCCGCCGCCGGTGATCACCGCGAATCCGGCGTTGACCAGCGCCTTGCCGACGTTCTGGGCGAGGCCGTAGTCGGGTGCGGTCTCCTTCGTCCGAGCCGATCCGAAGACGCTGATCGCCGGTCCGAGCTCGGCCAGCGAGCCGAAGCCCTCGACGAACTCGGCCTGGATCCGCATCACCCGCCAGGGGTCGGTGTGGACCCAGTCGGTGGGCCCGCGACCGTCCAGCAGGCGCTGATCCGTGGTGGAACCGGGGACGAGTTCACCGCGCAGGGTGGTCGAGCCACGCCGGTACTCCTCTCGCGGATCGAGAGTGCGGCGGTCGTCGTCGGAGCGGTCATCGGCGGGCGGCATGCTGGTCACGAGCCTGACGCTAGGCCAGCCTGCGGTCCGTCCACCACCACAACTCGCTCTGAGCCCGGCGCGAAGCGGGCCGATCCGGACCCGATCGGCAATGAACCCGTCGGAATTCTCGCCCGGCGATCTCGTGGTTCCCCGACGATCACAGATATGGTTCGAAGGTGCGCGGTCTGCCGGATGAGGACACTCAGGACGGCGTGTCACCGCTGGCCGACATCGAGAAACTCGTCGTTGAAGGCCGGTACGGACGCGCCGATCTTGCGTTGCGCCGACTCGAGGCGCTGATTCCGAGCCTGGCACCGGCCGCTGACACCGACACTCTGCTGCTGGCCCTCTACGGCCGCGCCCTGCTGTTGCGCCAGGAAGGCGCCACCACCCAGAACGCGCTGGCCGCCTGTGACGTGCTTGAACGGGCAGCGCACGAGCGTGAGGCCGAGCTCTGGGTGGCCACCGCCTGCGCCACTCGGGCCCGTTTCCGGGTGGACTCCGGCGACATCGGCGGTGCCACCGCCGACCTCGCCCGAGCCGACGCCGAGGCCGCCACCGGGGACCTGACCAGCGACACGGGCTACCGATTACTTGACGCGCTGGCCCTGGTCTACGCGGGTCTCCGGCTGCACGACCGAGCCGACGAGGTCCGCGGCCGGATCGAGCACTCGATCAAGAATCGTCGCGTGCTCGACCAGGCCCAGCACTGGTCGACCTGGTCCGGTGAACTGGCTGCACGGGCGATGGAACCACTGGCCGGCGGCGCCCCGGACCCGGAACACGAATTGATGGGCCGGGCGATCGAGGTCGCGGCCCGGCTGGACGCACTGCCCGAGTCCGAGGTGCCAAGCACGCTGCGGCGCGGGGCTCGTGGAGTCCGGGCACTGTCGGCGGCCTACCGCGGCCGGCCCTCCGAGGCGCTCCGACTGCTCGGTCCGGACGCCTTCGGCACCGTCAGCGACCTGCCCCTGGTTGAACGGCAGATCGTCTCGCTCGCGGCGATGCGGGCGCACGCCCTGGTCGGCTCGCTGGCCACCGCCCGGAGCCTGGACGACGCCGCGGCCGGCGCGGCACCGACAACGCTGCCGAACCTGGTCCTCGAGGTTTGCCGCACCCGGGAACGGCTGTGGCTGGAGACCTACGCCGGTGGCGACGTCATCCCGGTCCTGCATCGGATGACCGAGCTGCTGGTCCGGCTGGGCTGGCGCGGGATGGACCTGGTCGCCGACACCGCCCGGCAGGCCCTGGAGCACCAGGCACTGCGCACGGAGAGCCGCACGGACGCGCTGACCGGCGTCGGCAATCGCCGTGCCCTGGACGAGGAACTGCGCCAACTGCTCCGGTTCGGACCGCTGCCGCTGGCCCTGATCCTGGTCGACATCGACCACTTCAAGGGCGTCAACGACGTCTTCACCCACGTGGTCGGCGACGAGGTGCTGCGCCGAGTGGCCGCGAGCCTGTCCCTGCAGCTGCGCACCGACGACCAACTCCTGCGGTACGGCGGGGACGAGTTCGTCGTCCTCCTTCCGGGCACCGGCGACGAGGAGGCCGACGCGGTCGCCGATCGGATGCGGGCCGCGGTCGCCGAGCGCCCGTGGCGAGAGCTGGCAGACAACCTGGAGGTCAGCGTCACCACCGGGGTCGCGGCCGTGTGGTCGCTGTCCGGGCGACGTCCGGACGCCGACGCCGAGAAGCTGTTCCGCCGGGCCGATGAGCGGCTGCTGGAAGGCAAGCGCAGCCGGCCGGAGGTGTCCCGCAGTCACAACCGCCCGGAGCTGTCGGCACCGCAGACGCCGTCCACCGACATCACCGTGGTGGTCGGTGCCGAGGCCAAGAAGCTCGACCGGCACGACCTCAACGACGTCACCATCGCGGACGCCGGGCGGCTGGACACCACGGTGTTGGACGATGCGCTGCTCGACCACGAGCGGCTGAGCGCCGACACGTCCGGCCTGCCGGTGACCCGACGGCCGCTGCGCGCGGATCCGCTGCCGGCACCGATACCCGCCGACAACCTGCCCCCGGTGGAGGACACCAGCGACGACGAACTGGACGACGAGCACGACGTTGCGGCCTCGCTCGGTCGGTCGTTCCCCGGCAGCACCCCTGCCCGGCCGCGAACCACCAACCGGGCGGCAACGCACAGCTCGCCGGATCGGCTGTCTCGCTCGGTGTTCGACCCGGACCCCGATCTCGATCTGGACGACGAATCCCCGATCGGCGGTGCGCCGCGGCCCAGTGGTCGCCGAGACGCCCGGCCACGGCCGACCGAAGGCCCGGACGACACTCGCCGCAAGGGCGCGAGCGCGCCGATGCCGATCCGGTCGCGGCGCGAGGCCCGAGCCGCCAACCGGCCCGACGTGGACGCCCTGCACGAGACGTCGGCCAGCCGGGACGCCGCCGAAGCCGACGCCGCCGCCCGTGAGGTGGCCAAGGCGCAGGCCGACGACGCCCGCAAGCGTGCCGCCCGGGAAGCCCGAGCTCGCGACGACGCCGCCCGGGACGCCGAGGTCCGGGCCCGGGCCGAGGAGGAGAAGGCCGCCCGCGAGGTGGAGCTGCGCGAGCGCAAGGCCCGGGAGAAGGCCGCCCGCGAGGCCCTGGCCCGGGAGAAGGCGCTGCGCGAAGCCGCTGCCGCCGAACGTGCGGCGCGCGAGGCCGCGGCCCGCGAGGTCGCCGAGGCCGAGGCGCGAGCAAAGATCGCCCGGGAGAAGGCAGAGCAGGAGCAGGCCGCCCGCGAGGCCGCCGAACAGGCCGCTCGGGAAGCCGCCGAGGCGGCCGCCCGCGAGGCCGAGGCCCGAGCCGAGCAGGAACGTCGGCGCGCCGCCGAACGAGCCCGGGTCGAGCGGGAGCGCCGCGAGGCCGAGGCCCGCGAACAGGAACTGCGCGAGGCCCGGGCCCGCGCCGAGCAGGCCCGGCGCGCCGCCGAGGCCCGCGAGCAGGAACGCCGGGACGCCGAGGCTCGGGAACAGGCCGCCCGCGAGCAGGCGGCCCGGGAGCAGGCCGAGCAGGAGCAGGCCGCGCGCGAGGCCGCCGAAGCAGCGGCGGCCAGGGAAGCCGCCGAGGCTCGGGAGGCAGCCGAGGCCGAACGCCGTCGCGCCGCCGAGCGGGCCAGGGTCGAGCAGGAACGCCGTCGCGCCGAGCAGGAACGCCGCGAGGCGGAGGCTCGGGAGAAGCAGCGCCGCGAGGACGAGGCGCGAGCCGAGCAGGAGCGTCGCGCGGCCAAGGCCGAGCAGGAACGCCTGGAGGCGGCCGCCCGGGCTCGGGCCGAGCGGGAACTGCAGGAACGGCGACGGGTCGAGCAGGAACGGCTGGCTCGGGAACGCCGGGAACGGGAACGTCGTGAGGCCGAGGCCCGCGAGGCCGAGCAGCTCCGGCAGGAGGCCCGCGCCCGGGCCGAAGCCGAGGCGCGTACGGCCGCCATCGAGCGGGCCAGGATTCGGGCCGAGGCGGAGGCCGAGCGGGCCCGCGCCGCCGACCGGATCCGCGAGGAGGCGTACGCCCGAGCGGCGGAGCAGGCCCGGCGGGCCGCCGCCTTCCCGGGCCCTGGCCACGCGCCCAACGCGCCCAGCTCGCCGTACGAGCACGTGGCTCACGAGACCGCGGCACCGGCCACGGCTGCCTCCGGGCAACCGTTGCAGCGCCGGGCGCCGCTGTACGACGCCAGCCGTCAGCCCGAGGAGACCGGCGAGCAGTTCCGCGAGCGCCGCAGTCACCCGCGCCCCGGCAGCCAGCCGCTGGCCGACCAGACGGGCCCGATCCAGCCGAGTCAGCTGAGCCCGAGCCAGCTGAATCACAGCCAGTCCGGCTCGGGTCGCCCGGTCCCCAACGGGCAGAGCGGCCAGAACGGGCACAACGGCAATGGCTACGGCGTCAATGGTCACGGTGGCAATGGGCACGGCGGCAACGGTCACGGCGGCAACGGGCAGAACGGCAATGCGCAGAACGGCTCGGCTCAGCCGCCCGAGGTGGACCCGGACAGCATGGAGACCACCGCCATCCGGACCCGTCGCGAGCCGTTCGGCCCGGTGACCCGAAGCCAGGCGATCATCGACCTGTCGGCCCGCAAGCGCCCGCGCAGCCCGTACTCCAGCTGACCCTGCTCTCGACCCGAGCTCTCCGGCTGAGCAGCCGCTCGGCCGGCCGGACTACGTCGTGGTCAGCCAGCGGAGCAGCGCCCGTTCGCAGGCGACGATGTCGGACGCCGGGCACTGCTCGTTGTCCTTGTGCGCGAACGACGGGTCACCGGGCCCGTAGTTGACCGCGGGCACTCCCAGCTGGGAGAAGAGGGCGACGTCCGTCCAGCCGTACTTGGGTCCGGGGGTGCCACCGACCGCCGCGATGAACCCGGCCGCCGCCGGACGGTCCAACCCGGGTCGGGCCGCCGGCGAGCCATCGGTGACCGTGACCCGGTAGCCGGCGAACAGCTCCCGCAGATGCGCTTCCGCCTCGGCCAGCGACCGGTCCGGCGCGAACCGATAGTTGACGGTGACCACGCAGCGGTCCGGGATCACGTTGCCGGCGATCCCGCCGTGGATTCCGACCGCGTTCAGGCCCTCGCGGTAGATCAGGCCTTCGACGTCCACCTCGCGCGCGGTGTACCCGGTGAGGATGGTGAGCACCGGCTGCACGGCGTGAATCGCGTTGCTCCCGGCCCAGGACCGGGCCGAGTGCGCGGCGACGCCGGTGGCCTCCACATCGACCCGGATCGTCCCCTGGCAGCCCCCTTCGACCCGGGCCGAGGACGGCTCCATCAGCACCGCGAAGTCACCGGCCAGCCAGTCCGGATGCGAACGGGACAGTCGACCGAGCCCGTTCCGGGTCGCCTCGACCTCCTCGGCGTCGTAGAACACGTAGCTGACGTCCCGCACCGGCGCCGTCACCAGAGCAGCCAGCCTGAGCTGGACGGCGACCCCGGCCTTCATGTCCGCCGTCCCCCGGCCGTGGATCACCGCGTCGTCGCCCTCGCCCTCCATCCAGGTCGGCAGATTGGCCGCGATCGGCACGGTGTCGATGTGCCCGGCGATCACCACCCGCTCGGACCGACCCAGCCGGGTCCGGGCGACCACGGCATCCCCGTCACGCAGCACTTCCAGGTGTGCGCAGTCGAGCAATGCGGCCTCGACCGCGTCGGCGATCACCCGCTCATCACCGCTCACCGAGGGGATGTCGCAGAGCACTCGGGTCAGCGTCACGACGTCGTTCGACAGGTCGAGCCGGGCTGCCTGGGACACGGGGTGAGTCATGCGGCAACCCTAACCACTCAGGTGTGCACCGTAGGATGCGAGCATGACCGAGGTGAGCACTCCGACGTCGGAACCGATCGACGCAGAGCAGGGCGAGGGCGGACTCGCTCCGCACGCACGCACTGCCTGGGCCTATGGGCTGGCCACGATCACGGACGCCGGGCAGGTGCTGGACACCTGGTACCCGCACCCGCAGCTCGGTGTCGCCCCGGACAAGCCCGGCCCGTACGGCGTCCCGGCCGACCTGGCCTCGCTGGAACAGACCGACCCGCAGCGCGGCGTCCACCAATCCGTGGTCCGGACCTTGATCAACCTGGACGCCGCACCCGCCGATGTTCCGGATGCCTACCTGCGCCTGCACCTGCTCTCGCATCGCCTGGTTCGGCCCCACGGCGTGGATCTGACCGGCCTCTTCGGGGTGCTGCCGAATGTGGTGTGGACCAACCACGGCCCTTGCGCGGTGGACGATTTCGAGTCCACCCGGCTGCGACTGCGGGCCGGCGGCGCCCCCGGCACTCAGGTGGAGGTGCACGGCGTCGACAAATTCCCACGGATGACCGACTACGTGTTACCCACCGGCGTCCGGATCGCGAACGCCGACCGGGTCCGGCTCGGCGCGCATCTGGCCTCCGGCACGACGGTGATGCACGAAGGCTTTGTGAACTTCAACGCAGGCACGCTCGGGAACTCGATGGTCGAGGGCCGGATCTCGCAGGGGGTTGTGGTCGCTGACGGCTCCGACGTCGGCGGCGGCGCCTCGATCATGGGCACGCTCTCCGGTGGCGGCAAGCAGACGATCTCGGTCGGCGAGCGCTGCCTGATCGGTGCCAACGCCGGGCTCGGAATCAGCCTCGGCGACGACTGCATCATCGAGGCCGGGCTCTACCTGACCGCCGGCACCAAGCTCCTGTTCAGCGACCCGACCGCAAGCTCGGCGGAACCGGCCGAGCCGCGGTTGGTCAAGGCGGTTGAGCTCTCTGGTGCCAGCGGCTTGCTGTTCCGGCGGAACTCCACAACGGGGGCGGTGGAGGCGGTCGGACGGAAGGGCCAGCGGTTCGCGCTGAACGCCGCGCTGCATGCCAATGCCTGACGCCACCCTGCGCCTGCCCTCCCGGCCGCCACCCACCCTCGGCAAGAATGGCAAGCCCAAGCGCAGCCGGCGCGGCCTGATCGCCGGGCTGACCGCCATCGGCCTGGTGGGCGTGACCGGGGTGGGGGCCTGGGCCTGGTGGAACGGCTCGGTGGCGTCGATCCCGATCCGCGAGCACTGTACGGCGACCGCTGCCGCGACGACGAGCACCCCGATCCGGGTCGCCGAGATCGATCCGGAGCAGGCCGGGAACGCGGCGATCATCGCGGCGGTGGCCCGCAAGCGCGGCCTGCCCGCCCGAGCGGCGTCGATCGGCATCGCCACCGCGATCCAGGAGTCCAAGCTCCGCAACATCGACTACGGCGACCGGGACTCGCTCGGCCTGTTCCAGCAGCGCCCCTCACAGGGCTGGGGCACCCGCAAGCAGATCACCGACCCGGTGTACGCGACGAACGCCTTCTACGACGTGCTGGCCAAGATCGACGGCTACGAGACGATGGCGATCACCAAGGTGGCGCAGAAGGTGCAGCGCTCGGCATTCCCGGACGCGTACGCCGACCACGAGCCGGAGGCCAGGATCATCGCCTCCGCGCTCAGCGGTTACTCCCCGGCCGGGTTCACCTGCGTGCTGCACTCGAGCGAGGCCACCCCGCAGAATGCTGCCGCCGGTGGCCTCACCGCCCGGGCGAAGGCGCTCACCGCGGCCGCCAACCGCGAAGCCGGGCGAAAGAACGTCGAACCGGTCGGCACCGGCGGAAGGACGCTGCGGTTCACCGTGCCGAGTTCCCCGGGCGATCGGGATGCCTGGGCCCTGGCGCACTGGGCAGTCGCCCGGGCCGCCGGCCTGGACGTGGTCCGGGTGGACGTTGCCAACCGGAGCTGGGACCGAAACAACTCCACCGACGGCTGGACCACGCTGAAGACCCCACTGGCCAACGGCATCATCACCATCACCGTCGCCTAGCTGCCCCCGCCCGCACCCACCCCCCTGCGGTGATTGCCGCGCTCGACGGCAGCGTCAAGTGGTGGTTGCACCACTGGCTCCGCGGAGGTCGGCGAGGACTTCGGATGGTGTGGCGAAGTCGGGGACGTTGCGGGGCCGGCCGTTGAGGTCTGCGAGCGGCACTTCGCTCCCTTTAGACCGGTGAAATCAAGATCAAATGGTCCTGTGATTCAGGCCGATCACCGGGGTAGGGAGAGAGCGCTCAACGATGAGCGGTGGCGGGCAACGACCCCAACGGCGGATCAATGGCCGCCCAGGGTCTGAGGAAGCGCTTCTCTGAGGCGTTGTTCCGTGGTTCCGGTCGTTGCTCGTGGCGATCATGCACGGCTGCGCCCAACGCCGCCCACCCTCGTGGTGATTCCCCCGCCCTGACGGGGGGAGGTGCCCCCGGCACGGTTGCGCGGCTCGCTCGTGAGGCAAACGCAACAGGACTCGGCCGAAGTGCCGAGAACCGGTGCGAAACCGCTTCTCTGGGAAGTTCGGCCGAGTCCTGTTGCGCAGTAGAGCTCTAGCCGCGCCGCTGCGGGCGGCTCAGCGCTCGCTGATGGATTGGTAGCTGCGCTCGGTGGCGCCGATGTAAACCTGCCTCGGGCGGCCGATCTTCGTGTCCTTGTCCTCGATCATCTCGCGCCACTGGGCGATCCAGCCGGGCAGCCGACCGAGCGCGAACAGCACGGTGAACATCTTGGTCGGGAAACCCATCGCCTTGTAGATCAGCCCGGTGTAGAAATCGACGTTGGGGTACAGCTTGCGCTCGATGAAATAGTCATCGTGCAGCGCGATTTCCTCCAGCCGGAGGGCGATGTCGAGCAATTCGTCGTTGCCACCGAGGTTGGCCAGGATCTGGTCGGCGGTCTGCTTGATGATCGCCGCGCGCGGGTCGTAGTTCTTGTAGACCCGGTGCCCGAAGCCCATCAGCCGGACGCCGCTCTCCCGGTTCTTCACCTTGGTCATGAAGGTGTCCACGTCGTCCGGGCTCTCCTTGATGCTCTGCAGCATCTCCAGAACGGCCGAGTTCGCCCCGCCGTGCAGCGGGCCGGACAGCGCGTGGATGCCGGCCGAGACCGAGGCGAAAAGGTTGGCCTGGCCGGACCCGACCAGCCGGACCGTCGAGGTCGAGCAGTTCTGCTCGTGATCGGCGTGCAGGATGAACAGCAGGTCGAGTGCCTTCGCCATCACCGGGTCGACGTCGTAGGGCTCGGCCGGGAAGCCGAACGTCATCCGGAGGAAGTTGTCCACCAGGCCCAGCGAGTTGTCCGGGTACAGGAACGGCTGCCCGACGCTCTTCTTGTAGGCGTAGGCGGCGATCGTCGGCAGCTTGGCCAGCAGCCGGACGGTGGAGAGCTCGATCTGGTCCCGATCGCGAATGCTCAGGCTGTCCTGGTAGAACGTGGACAGCGCGGACACCGCGGAGGACAGCACCGGCATCGGGTGCGCGTCCCGGGGGAAACCGTCGAAGAACCGCTTCAGGTCCTCGTGCAGCAGGGTGTGCCGCTGGATCTTGTTCGTGAACGCCTCGAGCTGGTCCGAGGTCGGCAACTCGCCGTAAATCAGCAGGAAGCTGACTTCCAGGAACGAGGACTTCGCGGCGAGTTCGGCGATCGGGTACCCGCGATAGCGCAGGATGCCGGCGTCGCCGTCGATGTACGTGATCGCCGAGGTACAGGAGGCGGTGTTGACGAAGCCGGGGTCCAGCGTCACGTAGCCGGTCTTGGACAGCAGCGACGAGACGTTCACCCCGGAGCCGCCGTCAGTCGCAGGGATAACTCCCAGATCCAGTTGGCCGCCTGGGTAGGTGAGGCTTACCTGGTCGGATCCGTCAGACATGAACGCTCCTGCGTGGTGTGGGTGCGCATCGATGGGCAGCACAGGCGGGGTAAGCCGTCAGCCGTATCTTGAAAGCTACCCCGCAGTCGTATTCGGAGGCCATCCGGGGGGACTTGATGATCAGCCATCGGGTTCGTCGTATCCCGGACATTCATTGTGCGAACCCCGCGAGCCGGTCAGCCAGTCGGCCGATCCGCTCGTCGGTGGCGGTCAGCGCCACCCGAACATGCTCGGCCCCGGCCGCACCGTAGAACTCCCCCGGCGCGACCAGAACGCCCCGATCGGCCAACCCGGCGACGGTCTCCCAGCACGGCTCCCGCCGGGTCGCCCAGAGGTACAAACCGGCCTCGGAATGGTCAATTTCGAACCCGGCCTGGACCAGCGCCGCGGCCACGATCTCCCGCCGGACGGCGTAACGCGTGCGCTGTTCGGCGACGTGCAGGTCGTCCCCCAGGGCCACCCGCAGGGCCTCCTGGATCGGCCACGGAACGATCATCCCGGCGTGCTTTCGTACCTCCAACAGGCGTCTGACCAGCACCGGATCCCCGGCGACAAAGGCCGCACGGTAGCCGGCCAGGTTCGACTGCTTGCTGGTCGAGTAGACCGCCAGCAGGCCCTCGTGAGAGCCGCCGCAGACCTCCGGGTCGAGCACGCTCGGCACCCGGACGCCGTCCCAGCCGAGTTCGGCGTAGCACTCGTCGCTGGCCAGCACGGCGCCGATCGACCGCGCCCAGTTGACCATCTTGCGCAGGTGCTCAACGCCCAGCACCCTGCCGGTCGGATTGCCCGGCGAATTCACCCAAACCAGCCGCACCCGGCGGGTGGAGGGGCCGATCTGCATCGTGCCGTCGGCCGGCAGTGGAGTGGCTCCGGCCAATCGCGCACCCACGTCGTACGTGGGATATGCCACTTCGGGATGGACGACGATATCCCCGGAACCGAGCCCCAGCAGGGTCGGCAGCCAGGCCACCAGCTCCTTGGAACCGATCGTCGGCAGGACGCCGTCGGGGTCCAGATCGGGAACCCCGCGACGGCGGGCGAACCATTGGGCAACCGCTTCCCGCAACCCCGGCGTCCCGTGAGTCAGTGGGTAGCCGGGGGCATCGGAGGCCGCAGCGAGGGCAGCCCGGATCAGCGGCGGGGTCGGGTCAACCGGCGTCCCGACCGAGAGGTC